>ULQL01043594.1_pt1 | contig 18898 bp, 7 predicted proteins | sample 1954411 | NCBI WGS metagenome assembly ULQL01 (sample SAMEA4835654, study PRJEB28245) | human gut metagenome | biome: gut microbiome; material: fecal sample | place: Denmark | collected 2008 | reverse complement strand
CTTATCTCGGCGCGCGTGCCGCAATAGAGTTTGTAAAAGGAAACTACTATAACGAGAAGAAAAAAGATACCCCCAATATATATTTTGTCGGCAACGATATAAGCTCTTCACATCTTTCCGACGTTCTTGAACTTTGCGAAGGACGCGACGTTTGCGTAAATGTTATATCCAAATCGGGAACTACGACAGAACCCGCGATAGCTTTCCGCGTATTCCGCGAATTTCTTTACAAGAAATACGGAGACGCCGCAAAGGAACGTATATTTGTAACGACGGACAAAGCGCGCGGTGCGCTCCGCAAAGAGGCTGACGCCTGCGGTTACGAAACATTTGTAATACCCGACGATGTCGGCGGCAGATATTCCGTTCTCACCCCTGTCGGTTTACTTCCGATAGCTGTTGCCGGAATCGATATAGTAAAGATGCTCGAAGGCGCGGCAAAGGCGAGAGAAGAGCTTTCTGCGGGCGATGTACATACGAATGCCTGCTACAAATATGCCGCAATACGCAATATACTCAACCGCCGCGGCAAAAAGATAGAGCTTCTTGCAGTAAATGATCCCGCGCTCACTATGACGTGCGAATGGTGGAAACAACTTTTCGGCGAAAGCGAAGGAAAGGATCTTGTCGGTCTTTACCCGTCTTCCGTTGTCTATACTACGGACCTTCACTCCATGGGTCAGTTTATCCAGGAGGGAACACGTCTTATGTTCGAGACTGTTCTCAACGTAAATATAGAGGACGGCGTTACTATCCCTTATGACAAAGAAAACGGAGACGGACTCAACTTCCTTGCGGAAAAATCCCTCAATTTCGTAAATCAGAAGGCGCACGAGGGCGTTGTTCTCGCGCACACGGACGGCGACGTTCCGAATATAGAAATAAATCTTACGGGTAAAACCGCGGAAGATTTCGGATACCTTGTATACTTCTTTGAAAAAGCTGTTGCAGTGTCCGGTTATATCCTCGGAATAAATCCTTTCAACCAGCCCGGCGTTGAATCCTACAAGAAAAATATGTTCGCGCTTCTCGATAAGCCCGGATATTCCGAACTCAAAGCAGAGCTTGACGCACGTCTTGCAAACCTTAAATAAAATATAAAAAAGGACAGGTTCGCCTGTCCTTTTTTAGGAGAGATATGAAAAAATTCGAGAACAGAAAACTGTGTCTTCTGTGTTTTTCATCGGTTGCGGTTTTCTCCTTATACTGTCTTGTTGAATTTTTCAGAGGCGCAAAATTTTTTGTTTTTGCGCTTGCTCTCTTTGCGCTCTGCGCTTTATTCGGAATAGGAAAAAATAATAAAAACACGAAGAAAAATTTGATTTTCGCGTTGCTTTTGGCGGCGGTGATGATTTTTTCTTCGTGTTTTGCTGTTTTTTCGGTAAAGAAAAACGAGGCGACGTTTTGCTATTCGGACGAGAAAGAGCATTTTTCAAGAGCCGTGATATCCGATATTTCGTATACGGGGAACTATTCTTCGTCATATATTGCCGATGTTTTCGAGGTCGACGGAGAAAAAACGAAGTTTAAAATTCTTCTGAATGTTTCCGGAAATAAATTTTTCGAATACGGAGAATACATAAATTTCAGCTCTTCTTTCGATATTGCCGATTCTGAAAGATCATATCTTCGTTCGGACGGCGTTTTTATGCTTTCGGAAACGGAGTTTGCCGTGTCGGAAAATGATGTGCGGAAAAACATATCATATTATCTTCATATTGCAAATGAATATCTGAACGACAGATTTATTTCTTTATTAGGAGAAAAAGAAGGCGGCTTTCTTTCCGCAATTATATTGGGCAGCAGAAAAAGCGTTCCGCCGTCCGTAAAACTTGCTTTTTCCCGTTCGGGAATATCGCATATACTTGCTTTGAGCGGGCTTCATCTTGCGGTCATCGCCTCGACATTAGATTTTCTTCTCCGCGCGGTTTGCGGAAAGAAGAAAAGAAATATAATTCTGATTTTTATCTGTGTTTTGTTTTCCGCATTTACCGGATTTTCGCCGTCGGTGGCAAGAGCCGCAATAATGCTTTCTTTTGTCTATGCGGCGGATATTTTCGGAGAGAAAAACGATTCTCTGACGGCGTTGTCTTTTTCGGCGGCGCTTATCCTTATCATAAACGGAAATTCGGTTTATAATGTAGGATTCTGGCTTTCTTTTACGGCGACGCTTGGGATAATAACTCTCGGACCTGTATTTGACAAAATATTTTCGAAAATAAAAGCGCCGGAAAAGAGGACTGCGAAACGTTTTTTCTATGATATATTAAAATATTTTTACGGCATTTTCTCTATGGGCGTTTCGGCTTTTTTGTTTACGCTTCCGGTTGTATACTTGTCATTTAAAGAGATATCTCTTTTCGCTATTGTTTCGAATTTCATTTTTATTCCTCTTGCGTCTTTGATAATTCCTCTCGGCATATTGTTTTTGCCTTTTTCGTATATTCCGTATGTTTCAAAGTTTTTGTCTTTTTTATTAAAGCTGTTGTGCTCATTTGTTATAGAACTGTCGGAAAAAATATCCGATATACGCGGCGCTTACATATCGCTCAACCGTCCGTTTTTCGGAGTTTTTGTTGCGATTCTTGTATTGTTTCTTATCGTTATTTTAATCAGAAAAGAAATTTCAATAAAGCGCATGACGGCGTTTTTATCTTTGCTTTTTGTTTTTATGATATCGTTTTATTCCGTATACGGATTCTTTACAAATGGCAATATAAGAATAGTGGCAAAGAGCGTTGCGGGAAACGATTTTGTCGTTGTTAATGCCGATAACAAAGGGTATGCTATCGATATTTCAAGCGGAAAATACTCTTTTATGTATGATTCTTTATTTTCCGTAAAAGAGTTTTCTCTTTCGGAAATCGACACGCTCATACTTACCCATTACCATGCACATACGGAAAATTCCGTTGAATATATTTCCGAAAGAATAAAAATACGCAAAATATTTTTGCCATCTCCCGAGGACGAAAAAGAAAACGAAATATTCAAATCCATGCTTTCTTCTTTTTCGTCTGTCGGAATGGAAGTGAAAACATATGCCCGCGGAGAAAGGATCGCGGACGGCAATATAACTTTCTCTTTTGCAGAGAAGATTAAACTTCCACGCTCCGAAAAGCCGATTGCGGCTTTCCGTATAGAATATAAAAATAAAGACGATGTGAATACTTTTTCTTATATAGAATCGGCGGCGTTCGAATCGTCTTTCGATTATTCGGAATATTTTTCAAGCGATGTCGTGTTTATCGGGTCCCACGGAGCAAAAAGAAAGTTCAGAACCGAAATTCCTGCTTGTCTTAAAAATTCCGACGTCATTTTTGAGGACAGAGAGTCACTTTCTTATTTCCGTGATTTTGAAGATATAGAAAAAATCCATTATCTTTCCGAATATGACGACAGCGGAATCGAAATTTTATATAAAAACGGGAAGTAGCGGGGAACGCTTCAAATGCGACGCCGTAGGGTGAGAACAGGCGGAGTTTTGGGAAAAATTATTAAAAAACGGTATGCACGGTATACTTGCCGTGCATATTTTTCTTTTTTCGGGAAAAAATAAAGTAAAATTTACTTTTTTTCGGAAGTGGACTGATGGACAATAAAAATATGAATATCAACGGAAAGACCGCCGCTTTTGCAAAGCGTATCAAAAAAACGATACGTTATTATAAGCGCGCTTCTATCAAAACGGAAAGAGAGAATAATGCGCCGTTCTTTTCTCATGCCGCAAGGGATTCTGAAAAGCTTATATCGAGGGCGCGCCGCGCGCTTTTTGCCATTCGCGCCTATAAGGATCTTCCGTGTGATGATGAGGGGAAAATCGTGGCTCTCGGAATATCGGAGAGCATAATAGATTTTTCCGAAGATATAAAAGAAGAAAGCATAATAAAATGCCTTTCCGAGAAGGGAAAGCTCTATGACAGCGCAACGCTTTCACTTCTTCCTGAGTTTATTTTTCTGGCTTTGTTCGAAAGGATCGCAAATGCCGTTATAACAAGAGAAGAAGACACAAGACTTGGCGCTTTTTTGAGAAATACCGAAAAATTACGATTCATAGATTTTTTCCGTATTTTCCTGATGTTCTCAGCGGCGGACAAAATTTTTTCGGAGGAAAAAGCGAAAATATATAACGACTGCGACAGGTCTACCAAGCTTTCGTATATATCTTTTGTTTCGGAAACCGCGAAAAAAAGAGGAGAGAGCGAGGAGAGCAAGGCAAGGGATATATTAAAGAGAGCGGACGAAGAGGGCGTTCATGTGGGCGCTCTGATACTTCAAAAGGATAGTGGCGTCGCGAAGATATATACTCTTTGTCTGATACTTATAACGTTTCTTATCTCCCTTATATATTTTTTCCTTTGCAATCTTACCCCGTTTGCGCTTTTGATATTGCCGGGAGTTGCACTAAGCGTGTACATGACGGTAAAGGAGCTTCTTGTCCTTTGTTTTAAGAGCGCGGGAAACGACTTTTTGCCGCGTCTTTACGGCGAAAAAGTCAAAAACGAACGCGCCGTTATCGCCGTCATGACGATTCTGTGCGGAAAGGAACACGATACGGAAATATTCGACCGTATCGAAAATTTTTATCTTGTCGATGAAAATAAAAACAGATTCTACGCGGTAGTATGCAATCTGCCCGACGCCGACAGAAAGAGTATGCCGAGCGACGACGAGATAGTTTCTTTTGCCAAAGCGAGGATTTCCGCGCTCAATTTAAAATACGGCGATCATTTCGGTATTTTTATAAGGGAAAGGCGGTATTCCCGCTCGGAGAGAAAGTATATAGGCTGGGAGCGAAAAAGGGGCGCCGTTCTGGAATTTTGCCGATTTGCCCGCGGCAAAAAGACGAGTATAACAAAATTCATCGGGAACAAAGATTTTTTGTCTTCCGCAAAATATCTGATAACGCTCGATTCAGATACGAATCTGTATTCGGGGTCCGCAGACGAGCTGATAGGAACTATGCTTCATCCGCTCTGCACACCGAAAATAAAGGAAGGGAGAGTCGTCTCGGGGCACGCCGTTATACAACCGCATATATCCTCCGAGCTTGAAAGCGCGGCGTATTCGGAGTTTTCCTCCATTACGGCGGGAAACGGCGGTATAGATTCGTATGCCGCGGCGTCTTTTGACATATACGAGAATGTATTCGGCTCAGGTTCGTTTTGCGGCAAGGGAATACTCGATATCGATGTGTTTTTATCTGTGTGCGACGGATTTTTTCCGAATGAGAGAATACTAAGCCACGACCTTCTTGAAGGAAATCTTCTCGGTTCCGCGATAGCTTCCGATATAACGCTTACCGATGCTACGCCGAAAAACGCTCTTTCTTATTACACGCGCGCACACAGGTGGATAAGAGGGGATTTACAAACAATACCTTATCTTTTTAAAAATGTGAAAAATCAGAGCGGCGATACGGTAAAAAATCCCATGGACGCGCTTTCTAAATACAAAATAATCGATAATATCCTTTCCTCTGTCTGTCCGTTGACGGTCATCGTCGCTCTTCTACTCTCTGCGCTTGTGATTCCGCAATACACGTTTCTGTCGTTCTTGTTTTTATTTTCGTATCTTATATTTCCGATAGCGCAGAGCTTTCTTTCTTCTCTTGTTTTCGGGAAACTGTCCCTTGCCGGCAGGAGATTTCATTCGCGTGTAATGCCACATTTTCTCGGAACGCTTGCATATTCTTTTTATAAAATATGCGCGCTTCCTTATGAAGCATATCTTTTTGCCGATGCCGCAGTGCGCACCGCGTACAGATTTCTTGTAAGCAAAAGCAATTTCCTCGCATGGAAAACGGCAGCTTCGGCGGACAGCGAGAAAAACGGCGTTATCTCTTATATATCGAAGATGTGGTTTTCCTCCGTGTTTGGAATCTTTTGCATTTTTCTTCCCTCGCATACGATGAAATTTTTAGGTATACTGTGGTTTTTGTTTCCCGCGTCGGCGTATATACTCTCTCTTAAAAAGCAGGAGGGGAGAAAGCTCGGGGAGCATTCAAAAGAAAAGATACGAAAATATGCGCTTGATATGTGGGGATTTTTCAGAGATCTTGTAAACGAAAAGTCGAATTTTCTTCCTCCCGACAATTATGAAGTCTCTCCTGCCGAGCGAGTCGCGTACAGGACCTCTCCGACGAATATAGGGCTTTACCTTGCCTCTGTACTTGGGGCGAGGGATATGTCCCTTATAACGAGCGAAGAGCTTTGTTATCGCGCAAAAAACACCGCCGTGACGCTTTCCAAAATGTTGAAGTGGCACGGGCATTTGTATAACTGGTATGATATAAAAACTCTTTCCGTCATAGGAGAGCCGTTTGTTTCAACGGTCGATTCGGGAAACTTTGTCTGCGCGGTATCTTCGTTTTGCGAGGGAATAAAGGAGTATATTTTCGAATGCCCGAAGCTCATAGACGTTTTGAACTTTTACGAGGGGCTTATAAGAGATACGGAGTTTTCAGCTCTCTATGACAGAAGCTCGCGCCTCTTTTATATAGGTTACGACGTGAAAAACGAGAGATACAGTGATTCGTATTACGATACGTTTATGAGCGAAGCGCGAATGACGAGCTTCTTTTCCGTTGCAAGAGGAGACGTGCCGAGAGAACACTTTTTCGCGACGGCAAGACCTATAATAAAGTCGCGCGGATATACGGGAATAGCGTCTTGGAGCGGCACGGTGTTCGAATATTTTATGCCGGCGCTTTTTATACCGATAGTTTCGGATTCTCTTTCCGACGAAGCGCTTTCTTTCGCATTCGGCATAGAAAAATCATCTTCCGCAAGGAAAGAAATATACGGGAGAAAACGCTCTGTTTTCGGGGTCTCCGAGAGCGGGTATTTTGCTTTTGATGCGGAGATGAACTATCAATATAAAGCATTCGGAAGAAGCGTTCTCGCACTTGACCCCGAATGCAGGGACGCGAAAACATTTTCCGCTTATTCTTCTTTTCTGATGATGAGAAAAGGCGTATATGATTGCCTGCAAAATCTCTCCTCAATGGAAAAGCTCGGCGCGTACGGAGAATACGGCTTTTACGAGGCGATAGATTTTGATTCCGAGCGTGTCGGAGACGGGTACGCGATAATAAAAAGCTTCATGTCCCACCACATAGGCATGAGCTTTATCGCCTGCGTAAATATGCTTTTCGACGATATATTTGTCAGAAGATTTATGAAAAATCCGAAAATGCGTGCTTCCCGCGAGCTTCTTTGCGAAAAGATAGCCGTGGGCGCAAGGGCGATTTCAAATTCGTCAAAGAGGAGCAGAGCAAAATCCGAGCGCCGGGTATACTTTTTGCCGGAAGGAACGGGGAAGATATCGCACACGCCGTCAGAATACAGCATTTTGTTTCCGAGCGTTGCGATGATATCAAACAATAAAACGAGAGTTCTTGTGTCCTCGTCGGGTCATATAAAAGCGTATAACGGAAATAAGACCGTGTTCTATTCGGAATTTTCGCGTTTTTCGCTGATGTCTGGGTTGCGCTTTTACGCGGTTGCAGACGGCAATGTTTTGCCGCTTTGTCCGCTTCAAAAAAGAAACAGCGAATTCGAATCGAAATTCTTCTTTGAATATGACGATTCAAAAGCGGTGTACATGTCTTTTCACAAAAACGAGAACGCGGAGATTACCGCGAAGCTCACCATTACCGTGATGCCCGATTCCGAAACGTTTTGCGCGGAAATAAGTGTAAACGGCGGAATATGTTCGTTTTATGCGTTCGCATATGCGGAACCTGTCCTTGAAGAGGAGAATGCATTTCTTTCCCATAAGAGCTTTTCAAATCTTTTTATGGAGAGCAAATATTACGAGGACGAGGAAACTCTCGTTTTCAAAAGGCGACCGAGAAGCGGAGCGGGAGACGGCACTTTTCTCGGAGTGCGCGCTTTTCCCGATTTCCAGGGAGGGAATTTTGATACCGACAGGGGAACATTCCTGCCTCTTATGTACGGAGAAGAGGAAATCTCATCTCTATCTCTTCGCGAAGGCGAAAACAGCGACGGTGCGATGATAGTGCCGATGCTGTCTATGAGAACGGGAGAGAGCGGCAGACGCGGAAAATGCGGATTTTATTTCTCTTCGTCCTCAAATGAAGATGAGATATTGTTTTTGCTTTCGGGTACGGAGAGAAAGAAAAGAAAGAATTTTTCGGATATAACGCGCCTGCAATACGGCGCGGCGGGGATAACAAAGGAAGTTTCTTTTATTGAAAATCATTTGCTTTCTTCTTTTTGTTTTGACCTTTCAAGGAGCGGCGCGGCTTTTTATCACAAAGTCACAAGAGATTTTTTCTGGAAGCACGGAATATCGGGAAACAACAATTCCGTATTTGTGAGAATTGTAAGCGGCAATGAAGCGGAATTTTCAAATCTTGCGATTCTCGTGGGCGTCTTCAAGTATATGTGCATACGCGGAGAGCGGTTTGATCTTATCCTGCTTTATCCCGAAAACGATTTTTACAGGACTACGAATAAAAACAAGGTTTATGAGCTTTTGTATTCTCTCGGCGTAAACAGTTTTATAGGGCGCGACAACGGCATTTTCGTGATATCGGAGGAAAGCGTATTAAAAGAAGAAATTCCTTTCTTCGAGCTGCTTTGCGACGTTTATATAGACCTTTCAATACCTCTTTATGAATCGTGCGGAAAGAACAGAAATTTCTTTTCTCTTTCCGAAAAAGGCGAAAATTCTCTACTGAAAAAGGCGCAGACGCTCGTTTCGAAGTTTGAATTTTCCATTCCCGAAAATCCCGTTGCCAAAAACGAGAGCGGATATTTTACCGATGGCGGATTTTTTGTGGAAAAGCCGCACGGAAATATTCCTTATTCGTATATAATCGCATCTGAAAAATTCGGCTCTGTCGTGAGCGAAAATTCTCTCGGTTTTTCTTATTACGAAAACTCCGCGCTTGGAAAACTTACTCCTCATTCTTCCGATAACAAAAAAGAGGACAGAGGAGAGCGGATTATACTTCGCGTATATGACGAATTCGAAAGCGGAGAATATTTCGATTTTGATCTTGCGGCGTGCTCTGAATCAGTGGACTTTTCATACGGCAGGGCGGAATACAAGGGAAAGGCTTCGGGAATCGGTTTTACTCTCTTGGTAGATGTCGATAAAGAGTTGCCGATAAAGATAATGTCCTTGAAATTTCACTTTGACGAGGGAAAAAAGCGCCGTGTAAAAGTGTTTTTTATAGCCGAACCCTGCCTTGCGGAAAAACCGGATAAAAAAAGCGCATACACCTATATGCGTGAAAAAAATGCGGTATTCGCTTCTTCGGTTTTTGAAAACCGAACCTCGCTTGGAATTTTGTGCCGCGGAAAAGATACGGGGACGTATGCGGATTTTTCCGCATATCTTTCCGACGGGCATATCTTTTCCGGTGTCGATGATGTTCTTTGCGTCTATTCATACGCCGATAAAGAAAACAGCGAAGTTTTGTTTTTCCTCGGCGCTGTAAACGAGGAGCTTACAAGAGATGAGTTTACGGCTTTTTGCACTTCATACAAAGAAAGAGGGCGCGCCCTTTCTCCCGTTTTCGGAAAGATAGACATAGAAACGGGAAATGCCGTGTTCGATCTTTCGGTGAACTATCTTTTCCCATACCAGACGATGTATTCAAGGATCCTGGCGCGTTCGGGATTTTATCAGGTCGGAGGAGCATACGGTTTCAGGGATCAGCTTCAAGACACGCTTTCTCTTATAGATACGTTTCCGTCCGTCTGCAAAGATCAGATAGTAAGGTGCGCCTCGCATCAGTATAAAGAGGGCGACGTCGCGCACTGGTGGCACGAATACGAGGGGAAGCAGAGCGGGCTTCGAACGCGGTATTCCGATGACCTTCTGTGGCTTCCTTTTGCCGTTTATGAATATGTAAAGAAGACGGGAGACGCGGAAATCCTCGATATAAAAGCGCCGTATCTTTCGTCGTGCGTGCTTGATATCCACGAGAAGGAGCGGTACGAAACACTGAATTACGTCGGAGAGGGAGATATATACGAGCATATAATCAGGGCGGCGGAACTTTCTGTGTCGCGCGGAAGAGGCGAACACGGGCTTATGAAATTTTTAGGCGGAGACTGGAACGACGGAATGAATTTTGTCGGCATAAAGGGCAACGGCGAAAGCGTGTGGCTTACGGAATTTGCCTCTGTCGTATTTTCGGGACTATCATATATATGCGGTTTAAAAGATGACGCGGAAAAATCTGAATATTTTAAAAATTTATCAAAAGAGCTTATTGAAAGTGTTTCGGAAACTTTTTGCGACGAATGGTATCTTCGCGGATATTACGACGATGGCTCACCTCTCGGCAAAAAAGGCAATGCGGAATGCGAGATAGATTCAATATCGCAGAGCTTCGCCGCCTTTGCGGAAAAAGAAGTTTTCGGAAAGATAAGCGATAATACAAAAAAAGCTCTCTTTTCGGCATATAATAAACTTTACGATAAAGAGAATAGAATATTCAAACTGCTTTCTCCCGCCTTTGATTCCGGAGAGGAATATCCCGGCTATATAAAGGGATATGTTCCTGGTATAAGGGAAAACGGCGGTCAATATACTCATGCCGCTGTCTGGGCGGCTATGGCGCTTCTTCTGTGCGGAAAAAAAGAAGAGGGCAAGGAAGTTTTGATGGCGATAAATCCTGCTGTCGGAAGTCTTGACGACGGATTTTTAAAGAGATACCTCATAGAGCCGTATGCCATGGCGGGCGATGTTTATTCCAATCCGTCTTTTATGGGGCGCGGCGGTTGGAGCTTTTATACGGGAGCCGCGGCGTGGTACAGAATAGCCGTCATAGAAACATTTTTCGGCTATACTTCTGCGGAAAAGGGATTTTATCTTCGTCCGAATCTTACAGATGATTTTGACGGAGCTATTCTCAAAGTGAATGTAAAGGGGACTTTTTACACCGTGCGTTTCACTTTTTCAAATACCCCGGGAATCGTTCTTGACGACAGGATAGTCGAAAACAGCGCAAAAGAAATGGGAAACTTTCTTTTCCCGTTTGACGGAAAAGAGCATTATGCGGATTTCTGTATGAAAAAAGATGGTGATTGACCGAATCTATCATGAAAAAAGCGGCATTGTAATGGCTATGTTATAGACTTTTACGGTGAACAAACAATAGCCCGCTATTCTTTGTAAATGAAAATAGCGGGCTGTGCTTTTTTCTTTTCCATATTCGGAACTATAAATTGAATTTTACAGTATCAATGAATCTATCAGCGCTTGCACTTCATAAAAAAATCTTGACAAGTGAAATCCGTCTGCTACGGCGTGATGTATATTCATTGTAAGCGGCATAAGTACCTTGTTGTTTTCAGCTTCATATTTTCCCCATGTTACAACGGGGGCTAAAAACTTGCCATCATCAAATACATGGACATCAAAATGTTTATATCTTATCCACGGCAAGCAAGACACATCAAAAAAATTTTGCGGCTGATCCTTTATGATTGCACGCTCGCATTTGTTCTTTCTTTGATTGTCTACGGTTCTTTTACAAAAATCAAGTAGGTTGTCCGTATATTCTGTTACAAATTTAGTAAAACTCTCATCTTCTTGGTTGAATACGGTATAGGACGGCGAAATATAGTCCCATCGTATTAAATCCCCCTCGTTGCTCCAACCATATTTGAACTCATCGTGTGAATTGATCACCCTTGAAACTACCCAAATCATAGCAGAATAGAATTTCAGGTTATTTTTTCTCGCATATGCAAGCAGAGGAGCCACATCAATATCGGCAGTCAAACTCATAACAATGCGCATATTGTCGATATAGAATTTGAGCAAACTACCTCTTTCCCATGTGTTCAAATCAATTATCGAATAGTTCACTTTAAGACTCCTTTCTATTCACTGCAAAATTACTGTGTATCACAATTTCAGTATATCAAAATCATAATAAAAAAGCAAGGAAAGCCCGGATTTCCGGTAAAGAACAGTTTTTTCTTGCGTATCATAAATAAAACGGAGAACGAAAATGAGAAAAATTTTAAAAAGAATTATATCGTCTGCGGTTGCATTTATATTTATCGTTTTTAATATGTGTTTTCTTTGCGGGTGCGGCAAAAGATCGATAGGCACGGTCAATATCGGCGTTGTGAGAAACGACGGTGTATCCGATAAGGCGCTGTCTTGGGAGAAATATCTTTTGAAAATGGGAAATGAACTCGATTTGAAATTCGATTTCATGACGGTGAAAAGCGGAGAAGACGAGGTTGAGGCGATAAACACATATGCGGAAAAAGGATATGACGCTATATTTCTCTTGTCATATAATAATATAGTCGATGCGGTGAAATCCTCTGAAAACAAAAAAATGTATACCGTACTGTTTGGTGCACATCCTCAAAAGGACGAATATGAGAAAATAAAAAATTTCGATTATTATCTCGGTTCTGTTTCTCCTGACGATGACACCGAATATGAAGCGGGATACAATATGGCAAAGTATTTTTCGGACATTAAAAACGCGGAATCGTTTACGATTTACGGCGGAGACATATCGAGAGGAAATTTTGTACATCTTTGCCGTCTTTCGGGAATGATATCTTATCTTTGCGAAGATCAGACGACAAGCTACGACGGTGTCTCCAAAAGGGCAGATATAGCAGAGAAAATTTCTATGGGCTTCGATATTTCCAAATTCAAAAGCGAAAAGTATAAAATCGCGGAATACTTCGATTCTTCCGACACAGACGAAATCGATAATAAGCTTATAAAGGGAATGAATGACGGAGGAATTTTCATACTCTCGGTGTGTTCGGGAAAAGAGCTTACAAAAAAGGCGGAAAAAATAAAAAAATCATCTGAGGGTATTGATTTTTTTAATGTCGGCGGATTTGAAGCTGTCGTATCTGATACAGAGAATCTTTTTGACGCGGGATATTCGTATAATGTGGGAACTTATCCGTCCATGCTTGCTCCCGCGATAATATTAACGCTCAGCGCGTTAGGCGGCAGCAAAATATCTTCTCCCGATGCAAACGCTCCTTATATAAATATAAATTACCGCACGTCCGAAAACAAAGATGAATTTTTGAAAATACTTTTATCGGATAATGAAGAAGACGGTTATTTATATGATGAGGACGTAATAGAGCATTTTGCGGGAAATAACTATTCGGAATTTATTGTATTGTGCGAAGCCGATTTTAAGAAGGCAACGGCTATAAAAGAATATTTCGATAAAAAATAAGCGCAGTAAAAAAGAACAAGCCGTTCTGCGACTTGTTCTTTTTTTGTTTTATTAAACTTTTTCTACGGCGAGCATTACTTTTTCGCCGTTTATGTCCCATTCTTTTGTATTTTCGGGAGTTTTGCCGATGACAAGTTCGATGCCGAGTGTTTCGCGTTTTATGGAATCTTTATTCTTTTCCGCGATAGCCGCTACTCTGTCGTTGTCGGAAACATAGATATTTATGTGATCCATAACTTCAAAGCCGGAATCTTTTCTCATCGTTTGGATTTTTGAAACTATTTCTCGTACAAATCCCTCTTCTATAAGCTCTTCCGTGAGGTTGGTGTCTATTACAACGGTTATGCCGTAGTCTGCCGCGGATTCATAGCCGGGAGTCTTGGCGGATTCGATAAGAAGATCCTCTTTTGCAAGAGATATCGTTTCGCCTGCGTCTTCGAATATTATCGCGCCTTTTTCGTTGAGCTCTGCCATAGCGGCATTGCCGTCGACGCCGGAAAGATACGTTCTTATCGCGGAAAGATGTTTTCCGTATTTGGGACCTACCGTGCGGAGCTGCGGTTTAAAGGAGTACGAGGTGAACGCGGAAAGGTCTTTTGTAAATTCTATTGTCTTTATATTGAGTTCGTCTTCCACTATTTCCGTGAAAAATTCGGGAAGAGTGAAATCAGCGCCGACATAGAGCTTTGCAAGCGGCTGGCGGTTCTTTATTGCTGCGCCGTTTCGGCAAGCGCGTCCGAGGAATACTATTTTGAGTACCTCGTCCATTCTTTCTTCAAGCTCTTTGTCGATAAGTTTTTCGTCAGCCGTCGGGAAATCGCAGAGGTGTATGCTTGCCGGCGCTGTTTTATCGTTCGTGCAGACGAGGTTTCTGTATATATCGTCTGTCATAAACGGAATCATCGGAGCGCAGACTTTGCAGAATGTGACAAGGGAAGTGAAAAGCGTCATATAGGCGTTTATCTTGTCCTGCGGCATACCGGGAACCCAGAAACGCTCGCGCGAGCGGCGGACGTACCAGTTTGAAAGATCGTCTATGAAATCTTGGAGTATGCGCGTTGTCTCCGTGATTTTGTAATTTTCGAGATTCTTGTCAACTGTTTTTACAAGAGTATTGAGCTTTGAAAGAATCCATTTGTCCATTACGGGGAGCTTGTCGTATTCGAGATTATACTTTGTCGCGTCAAATTCGTCGATATTCGCATAGAGAACGAAGAAAGCGTATGTGTTCCAGAGTGTGGACATAAACTTTCTCTGACCTTCCGCAACGGCGTCGTCATGGAAACGGCTGGGAAGCCACGGAGCGCTGTTGGAGTAGAAATACCAGCGTATAGCGTCGGCGCCGTGCTTTTCGAGCGCTTCGAACGGATCTACTGCATTTCCTTTTGATTTTGACATTTTCTGTCCGTTTTTATCAAGAACGTGACCGAGAACGATTACGTTTTTGTACGGCGCTTTGTTGAAGAGTATTGTCGATATTGCCATGAGAGAGTAGAACCAACCGCGGGTCTGGTCGACAGCCTCCGAGATGAAATCTGCGGGGAACTGTTTTTCGAAAAGTTCTTGATTTTCAAAAGGATAGTGCCACTGTGCGAATGGCATGGAGCCGGAGTCAAACCAGCAGTCTATTACTTCGGGAACGCGGTGCATTGTTTTTCCGCAGTCGGGACATTTTATCGTTACCGCGTCTATATAGGGGCGGTGCAGCTCTATATTTTCGGGGCAATTGTCGGAAAGCTCTTTGAGCTCTTTTATAGAGCCTACGGATATCTGTTTTCCGCATTCGCATTCCCAGATGTTGAGGGGAGTGCCCCAATAACGGTTGCGGGAAATACCCCAGTCCTGTACGTTTTCGAGCCAGTCTCCGAATCTGCCTTTGCCTATGGATTCGGGTATCCAGTTTACGGTGTTGTTGTTCTTTATGAGGTCGTCTTTTACCTCTGTCATTTTTATAAACCAGGACGAGCGGGCGTACTGTATAAGCGGGGTGTCGCAACGCCAGCAGTGAGGATAATCGTGCTCGAATTTGGGCGCGTCGAAAAGGAGTCCGCGCTCATCGAGGTCGGAGAGTATAAGCGGATCGGCGTTCTTTACAAACATACCTTTCCACTTTTCGCCCTCCGTCATGTTGCCCTGCGCGTCGACAAGCTGTACGAAGGGAAGATCATATTTTCTTCCTACGCGGGAGTCGTCGTCACCGAACGCGGGCGCAAGATGTACTATACCCGTACCGTCTCCCATGGTTACGTAATTGTCGCAAGTGACATAAAAGCATTTTTTATCGGGATTTACGAATTTGAAGAGCGGCTCGTATTCCATGCCCTCCATATCCTTGCCTTTCATCGTTTCGAGAACGGTGTAGGTGTTTTCTCCGAGAACTTTGTCGGCAAGAGCTTTTGCAATATAATATTTCCAGCCGTCTTCGGCGCTTACTTTGATATATTCTTCACCGGGATTTACGCAGAGCGCGACGTTGGAGGGAAGGGTCCACGGCGTTGTCGTCCATGCAAGAAAAGCGGTATGCTCTTCTTTCGGATAAACGAAGCGCGCGATAGCAGATCTTTCTTTTACTGTTTTATAGCCTTGCGCGACTTCTTGCGCGGAAAGAGGTGTTCCGCAGCGCGGGCAGTACCATACTGTCTTGAAGCCTTTGTAGAGCAGCTTCTTTTTCCATATCTGGTTTAGCGCCCACCATTCGGATTCGATGAAGTTGTTGTCGTAGGTGATATACGGATTGTCCATATCGACCCAGTATCCGACTTTCGAGGAGAAATCCTCCCACATGCCTTTGTATTTCCAGACGCTTTCTTTGCATTGGTTTATAAAAGGCTCCATGCCGTAACTTTCTATCTGTTCTTTTCCGTCAAGACCGAGCTTCTTTTCAACTTCTATCTCTACGGGAAGACCGTGAGTATCCCAGCCGGCTTTTCTTAATATGTGGTAGCCTTTCATCGCGCGGTAACGCGGAATCATATCCTTTATTACGCGGGTAAGAACGTGACCTATATGCGGCTTTCCGTTTGCCGTGGGAGGTCCGTCGTAAAACGTATAGTTATCGCCCGCTTCTCTTTGATCGATACTTTTTTCAAAGATCCCGTTTTCTTTCCAAAACTTTTCCGTCTTTTTTTCTCTTTCGACGAAATTGGTATTTGGAGATACTTTTTCGTACATTTGTTTTATCCTCCGTATTATTTTAGAAAAATAAAAAATCCCCGTCCGTGCAAACAGGACGAGGATAAAAAACCTCGATAAACCACCCATTCGGCATACGAACATATGCGCGCTCTCTTACGGGAGCGAAGCGTCGCGCACTACTTGAAAATTATCTTTTGCACGCGCGGCTCGGAAGTGATTTTCGTTTTGCAAAAAGCCGTCGGACTTTCACCGTCTCCGACTCGCTATGCGCTTTTTCGCTGACTACTCTCTTCGTCACAGCCTTTGGGATTTTCGTTTTATAATAATTTATTATAAGTGTATAATCCGTCAAAGTCAATAGTTTTCGCCAAATTAAGCGCATTAAATAATAATTATCGGGAAGTATTTTTTCTTTATTCTTCCGTTTTATGGGCTTTTACATATTTTACACAGACAAGAGTGACTGTAAGGCACACGGCGATGTATATAAAAATCACGACGGCATACACGTATATCGGCAAGAAATGACCGAATATTCTCGGTACAAGAGATGCTATGAATGACAATGCGTGAAATAAAATAAACCAGATCGAAAAAGATATCTCTCTTACGCGAAACAAACGAACCTCTTCGCTTTTTTCATTTTGTATATAATTTCGTGTATAGATGAATTGATTTGAAAAAAATACGGATAGCGTAACATAAAACGTATAGAGAAGAGCGTTTATTCTGATCGATTCGGGCGCGCCTATAAACACAATCAAGGTGATAAAAGCAATGCAGATATATGAGATGCGGTTTACGAATAAAAAATTCTTTCTTGCCGTATCATTTATTTTATTGTGTTCAGGTCTGAAATTCATTGTGCCGATAAAAAAATCATACATAAAGAGGACGGCAAAGATTATCGATATTAAGAAGATACCCTGCGAAGAAGATATTTGTTTTGCCGCAAGGAATAGTAAAAGAAAGCTCGGTAACTTAATAAGGATATTGATAATGGTGTTTTTTGCCGCGGAATATGTTTTTTTCTTCTCATGCGCCGCTGTCTCTTCGGGAGAAATTTTTGGGATGTCTGCTTTTTTATCATCGATTTCATCGCGGATAAGGTAATCCGACGATGAGGTTTCGGTATCTGTGCTTCTGTTATCAATATCATCGCGGATAAGATAGTCAGTCGACACGGAAAAAAGCTTGCTTATAGCCAACAGGTTTTGCATATCTGGCGTCGCCGTGCCCATCTCCCAGCGCGATATCGCCTGACGTGAAACACCGATGTTTTCCGCACATTCCTCTTGGGAAAGCCCAGCCTCTTTTCGGAGCGAATAAAATTTTTCGGCAAATGTCATAGCTTGTATTCTCCTTTTGTTTTTATGCCTTTATTATACTGTATAGTTTCCGGGAACACCACCATTTTGATGTTTCAATTTCGCAACCGAATGTAACATTTTAGCTTTTTCGGGTCTTAAAGTATCTTTTCCATGCCGATTTTTTGCGTTTTCATACCGTAATGCCCGTAAAACGCCATCGCAGATGAATTGCATTCCCAAACGTTGAGCGTTATATTATAGCAGGAGATATTTCTTGCGTATTCCGTTACAAAGTCGAGAAGCGCGGTTCCGATACCTTCTCCTCTTGACGCACTGTCGGTGCAAAGGTCGTCTATATATAGCGTTTTTATTTTTTGCATGGAGGCGCTCTCTTTTTCCGATACGATACAAAATGCGTATCCCGCTACGGTTTCGTCTTTTACGTATACGAATATAGGGCGCGCGATGTCGTCGAGTATTTCCGAAAGCTCGTCTGCCGTGTATTTTTTCGTGCCGGGTTTGAAAAGATCCGGTCTTTTATCTGAATGTACTTTTTGTACTTCATAAAGAAGCTTTTCTATTTGCGGAATATCTTCTTTTTTCGCTTTTCTTATATTCATGTATCTGCCTTTCGAAAAATAAAGTATATCAGAAATTTTATCACAAAATATTTTTGAAATCAATATGTGGGAGTTTTTGTTGACAGAACGCAAAAAAATGGTACAATATGTATATAACTATACTAAATAAATTAAAAATAATATAAAGAGGGAATAAAAAATGTACAGCGAAGAAATAAGAAACATACTTTCAAAAACAGATCACACGCTTCTTTCTCCCGCCGCAACATGGGAGGAGATAAAGAAAATAATCGACGACGGCATAAAATATTCCACGGCGTCCGTATGCATACCGCCTTCTTTTGTAAAGAAAGCTTCCGAATATGCCGCGGGAAAAGTAAAAATATGCACGGTAATAGGGTTTCCCAACGGATATAGCACCACAAAATCAAAATGCTTTGAAGCTTCCGACGCCGTCGAAAACGGTGCCGATGAAATAGACATGGTAATAAACATCGGCGCGCTCCGCGAAAAAAGATACGATGACGTGCTTTTTGAAATAAACGAAGTAAAAAAAGCGTGCTGCGGCAAGCTTTTAAAAGTGATAATAGAGACGTGTCTTCTTTCCGATGAAGAAAAAGTGAAGATGTGCGAGATAATTTCAGCGTCCGACG
>ULQL01034042.1_pt1 | contig 18899 bp, 16 predicted proteins | sample 1954411 | NCBI WGS metagenome assembly ULQL01 (sample SAMEA4835654, study PRJEB28245) | human gut metagenome | biome: gut microbiome; material: fecal sample | place: Denmark | collected 2008 | reverse complement strand
AAAATATCCTGAAAGGTATGTATTAAGCAAAACGCATTTATCAAGCAATTCAGCAGTTTCGACTTTTAAAGGCATGTAGTTATTTCGAGCTATGACAACTATATCATCATTACGCGTACAATCGCCTTCAACAGAAATATACTCTTTTTCTAACAAACAATCGATGAAATCAATAACTGCTGTATTAGTAAGACCAAATAGTTTAATAAAGACTGTCCCGACAAATCTTTCTTTACTTTGAATCTTTTTGAGAGATTTGAAAAATCTAATGCCTGATGATGCATCATAATAGTTAAATTGTTCATTTGATTTTCCATCTTCTTTTGCCTTTATCTCATAATGGTTTTGAATCTTAACAATTTCAAAAGCAATTCCATTTGCCTTAAAGCACGGAAATTTATCCGCTTTCTCATCATTCGTTTTGATATGACAACAAACCAAATTGTGATCTGCGGTTGCCCCACCTTTACTTTGCGGAAGGATATGGTCTACATTCCATCCGAATTCGCTGTTGCGGTCATTGTAAGCGCCTTTGGCAATTATTCTTCCAGCGAAATCAACCACCTTGGTTTCCTTACCAAAATACTTGCTCCAAAGCCGCATTGCGGTTTCCCTATTCAAATCCATAAATTTTTGTTTAATCTTTCCCATAGTATTTGCGGAAAGGTATCTTATGCCTCCTGAGATGAAGTCAATTCAACAAAAGCATGTAACTGACCATAGGGCGACCTATCGCTATAAACCTCAAAGGGCAATCCTCATAATAGCATTCCAGAAGATTAGCCAGTTAGTTTTCAGAAGTTTCCGAAAAGGTTCAGTTTCATCGAACTGCAAAATATTTATATCACAAAAATGTTAATTTGTCAATCAATTTGATAAATGCGCTTGCCGCTGCACTCAATGTATCAGTATCAAAGTGGGAAACGAATGCCTGTCAGCCCGATACCATGACACTGCCGCTGATTGCCGATTATTTTCATGTAAGCATTTCGATAACACAATCCATTTACCGTATCGAAAGCTGTTTCAACGCCTTTTCCTAACGAATATTATTTTTCATACAAAAAGCTCCCGATAAATCGGGAGCTTTTTGTTTTTATACCATAATCAAAAACAAGAAAATACAAAAGCTGAAAACTATATTTCAACCGTTAAAATCATACTTTAATCAGTTTATATAACCGCGTATCTTTGCCGCTTCAACTATTCTTGATACAGCAACCATATAAGCGCTTACACGAAGAGATACGTTGTTTTCTTTCGATGTATCCCAAACAGCCTTGAAAGCGTTGCCTATCTGATTTTCAAGTCTTGTATTGACCTCTTCTTCTTCCCAGAAAAAGCCCTGCAAATCCTGTACCCATTCAAAATAAGAAACTATAACGCCGCCGGAGTTTGCAAGGATATCCGGAACAACGTATACGCCTTTTTTGTTGAGAATTTCATCTGCAATATGATTTACAGGTCCGTTGGCGCCTTCAAGAATAACTTTTGCCTTTACATCATCTGCATTCTTCTCTGTTATTGTGTTTTCGAGAGCGGCGGGAACAAGTACATCGACATCAAGTGTAAGAAGTTCGGCATTTGTGATATAAGAAACGCCGTCTGCTTTATAAGCGCTTGGCTTTACGCCTTTTCCGAGTATATCGGGGATATCAAGACCGTCTTTGCAATATATAGCGCCCTTGGTATCGGATACAGCTACAATTTTGCATCCCTCTTTATAAAGAAGTTCTGCCGCAATGCTTCCGACATTGCCGAATCCCTGTACCGCAACAGTAGCACCATTCAAGGATTTTCCGAGTCTCTTGTATATTTCACGTGCAACAAAGAGCACACCGCGACCGGTTGCGTATACTCTTCCCTTGGAACCGCCGATAGCAAGAGGTTTACCTGTTACGACAGCAGACGAATTTTCACCTGTGAGCTTGCTGTATTCGTCCATTATCCAGCCCATTATCTGAGGTGTCGTATTTACATCGGGAGCGGGAACGTCTTTTTTCGGTCCTATAACGGGAGCTATCATTTTTGTATAAGCTCTTGTGAGTCTTTCAAGTTCGCCCTTTGAAAGCTCGGAAGGATTAACTGTAACGCCGCCTTTTCCGCCGCCATAAGGGATGTCTGCAACAGCACACTTAAAACTCATCCATGCTGCCAAAGATTTTACTTCGTCCTCATCAGTATCCTGGTGGAATCTTATTCCGCCTTTGCACGGACCGCGCATACTCGAATGCTGTACGCGATATCCGTCGAATATTCTAACGTGTCCGTCGTCCATTTTAACGGGAAAACTTCCCTTTACTTCACGTTCAGGATTTCTCAAAAAAGAATATTCATCTTCTGATAGTCCAAGTTTTTTTGCCGCGTCTTCAAGGACTGCAAGCATGTTAGCATAAGTGTTTCCTGCCATTGAAATCATCTCCTAAAAAATTTAAATTTGTTACTTTTTTTGTTTTACGCGAATTTTTATCTCTCTGCCATCGTCCTCTAAAAATTCGATTCTAAGATTATATGTATCTTCCGAAAGTCCTTCCGGAAAAGAATTAAGAGAGCGTGTGTGTGTCGCAGCGGAAATATATTCGTTTGAATTGAATACATCGCCTGCGCGGAAGAAAGGATCTTCCGGATATCCGCAAGTATAGACTCCGTCGTCTTTCATAAGACCGTTTTCATCAAAGCCGTTTTTAAATACGGCTACTATTCCGGGATCGTGACGTTCCGTACCCTTTGTCTCTCCGTCCGGATTCCATAAACCGGAACCGTTGGTACGCTTTATGCCCGAAAATTTATCAAAGACATCTTCGTCTATATGCCATATTATAATGCCGCCGCGTTCATAATTGACATTTACGGTCAGCTTGTTGCCTTCCGCATCACAAACGGTTTTTCTTGTATAAAGACCTGCATTGAACCCGTTTGTCTGCCTGTTTTCCAAAAGAAAATATTCTTTTTTATCGGGAGTATTTATTCTTAAAATATTCGGTGTAGAGCATGAAACCGAGAATACACTGTATTCTCCGTCCTCGTTTACCTCAACAGTGTCGATAAGTCCGGCACGTATCTTCTGGAAAGGATCAAGGTGCGTAGGACAAGATCCCCTTACCTGCGAAGGATCATTCCATAATCTGCCGTAGTTTCCGTGGCACATGAGCGAAAACATTGTCGGGAGAGGCCAACGGGATACTTCTCTGTCGTAATCATATATATCATGGAATCCTATCGCATGACCGAGTTCATGTGCCGCCGTACCGAAAGGATGCGGTACAAATCCGTTTTCCGTTTTTCTGTATTCGCCGATAAGAGTATAGCAGGCGTGCCCCGCAGCACATACTTTTACTCCGCCTACCGTAGGAGCATGAGCACCGGGAAAACCTTCCGTATCTTCTCCGTCGCTTAAAATGCCGCAGTTTGCAAAAACACCCCAGTGAAGAGTATCCGTTTTCTCTTTTCCGCCTGAATAATCAAATCCGGCGTGGATAACCACAACGTTAAATTCATCGCTGGAAAGATATCCGTCTCCGTCTTTGTCATAAGATGCAAAATCGACATAATCGCCCGCCGCCTCTATTGCTTTTGCAACAACATAAAGAGCGGCGCCTGTGCGCATTGTGGGATTGTTATTCTGAATATATTCCGGATGAGGAAGATCAAGTGTGACTTCAATAACTCCGGGAGCATCGGATCCCTTTACATCGGCAGGAGAAAAATAAAATTTTCCGCCTGACATTTCTTTGTAGAAATTTTTGAGAGTGTATCCTTCGTCTCCGAAATAAATGTCATGCCAATAGTGTCTGTCTGTCGAAGCCATCTGCATTCCGTCTTCGAAGCTTTTGGCATCATGTGGTTTGAAAGATGCGAGAATAACAAGCAACGGAACCGGCTGCATTTTCAGCTTTTTCGTAGTAACAGAAGTACCAAGATTCGTAGCCATATCAAATTTACCTTTCAAAATTCTTATTTTTTAAAAATAATAATGACATATTATATAACATCATTTATAAAATGTCAATCATATTTGCAAAAAAATACACTATTCAACTTATTTTTATTCAATTCGCAAATATTTGCCGAAAAAGCGAAAAAATCTTTTGTCATATAGCAATAATCGACTTTTTATCAATTTTTCAAATTTACAAAAAAATAGTTTTTTTGTATCAATATTACTTTTTTCAGCATAAAATAGCGTAGAGAGAAAAACAGAAGATTTTCTTTTTTCTCTTTCATTCAAAATGAAAAATCAAATTTTTCGGAGGAAGATATTTTATGTCTGAAAATAAAAATCTCGGATGCTGCGGCATGGATTTCGGCCGTGACACCGTATATATAGATACAAGCAGAATACTCGATTGTTGCCGTGATAAAGATTGCTTTGAAGACGTTACCGTATACCTTGCTTCAAACTATTCCGATTTACTTCAATCATGTGTAAATGTAAGAACCAAATGCGCCGAAGTCGTAGCGGTAAACATCGGCGTCGACGCCATACCGTTCAGTCCCGGTTTCTATCATATAAATATAAGAATGTTCTTGAAGATAAAACTTGAAATTTGCCTGAACAATTCTCATATGGAAGAACTTTGCGGACTCTGCGTTCTCGACAAGAGCGTAATACTCTACGGCGGAGAAGGCAGCGTGGGAATATTCAAATCCACTCCCGGCGGAAACGATTTTTGTTCCGGAATACTTACAAACAGAAAACAGACCAATCTGCCCACAGCTGTATTTGAAGTAGCTGCACCGGTTATTCTCAATACAAAGATCTCGGAAGTCAGAACAGGCTCAAACTGCGGATGCGGCTGCATGCCTTCCGATATTCCGGAATGTGTTGCCGATTGTTTTGACGGATGCACATCTTTCTGCTGCAATATGCAGAAAGTAATAACGGTTTCCATAGGCATCTTCTCTGTTGTAAGACTCGAACGTCCTGGTCAATATCTTGTATCGGGAACAGAATACGCCGTTCCCGAAAAGGTTTGCCCGCCCGATAAGCCCAATGATCCTTGCGATATGTTCAGAAGAATGAGTTTCCCCGTAAACGAATTCTATCCCCCCGCAGCCGAAAGCTGTGTAAAAAACACAGGCGGCAATATATGCGGATGCATGGGCAAAAACAAATAATCCAATAAGCAAATAAATATAAAGTCATGCTGATTTTTTCAGCATGACTTTTTCTATATGATTTAAAAAAGTCAAAAACGTCAAAAATCACATCGGAAAATTTTATATAATATTGTTTTTACAAAACAACAATGATATAATATCAGTCGTCGAATCGTTTTTTCGACAAAAAACGATTAAATCGGAGCAAAGATTGATAAGTTCTTTATCGTCCTGCACCGATTGCACCGCCGCAAGGAGTTATTTTCTCCGAAGATATTCGGTCGGGAATTCTTGACAGTCACGAAATACCCCTGCACCCCTGCACCGTCGCCGCAAAGGCAGAAGACAATTGCAACAAGATTACAGAATACAAAAATTTTCACAGAGGAAAAATGAAAAACATACTGCTTATCACAACAGGAGGAACGATAGCCTGCGCCAGGACCTGCTCCGGACTTTCTCCCGAACTTCGCACCAAAGAGCTTTTACAATATGTTCCCGAAACAGAGAACATCTGCAAAGTGAGTTCATACGAGCTTTTTTCGCTCGACAGCACCAATATGCGCCCTGAAAATTGGCTCGAACTCGCCAGAAAAATAAAGTCCGAATATGACAATTACGACGGTTTTGTTATAACTCACGGCACGGATACGATGGCTTACGCCGCTTCTATGCTGTACTATCTCATACAAAACAGCAGTAAACCGATAGTCTTTACCGGCGCGCAGATTCCGATAAGCGAGCGCGACACAGACGCAAGAGAAAATCTTTCGGACGCTTTCCGTTATGCTTCCGATGACCGCGCCTGCGGCGTACACATAGTTTTCGACGGAAAGATAATCGCGGGCACGAGAGCGCGCAAAACACGCACAAAAAGTTTCAACGCTTTTTCAAGTATAGACTACCCCGACATAGGTTTTATAAGAAGCGGAAAAGTAAGCATATATATAGACGAAAGAACAAAAGATCCCGTTACATTTGCGGAAAATATCGATTCATCGGTCCTTGTCATAAAGCTTATACCCGGAATGAGCTCAGATATATTTGAATTTGCGGATTCGCATTACCATGCAGTAATAATAGAAAGTTTCGGTGTAGGCGGGCTTCCGTTCTATAACAGCGACGAATTCGCGGGTAAAATAGAACTTCTGATAAATCACGGAATAAGAGTGATAATGACGACACAAGTGCCTCACGAAGGCAGCGATATGTCCGTTTACCGCGTAGGTCTGCGCATAAAGCAAAAATACGAGCTTCCCGAGGCATACGATATGACAACAGAAGCCGTCGTGGCAAAAACAATGTGGGCGCTGCCAAGAACGTCAAACGCAAAAGAATTCAGAGAACTTTTCATAAAACCCGTCGGAAACGACCTTATATGAAAATAAATAAAGCAAGAATCAAAAAACGATTCCTGCTTTATTTTTTATTTGCATTTCTTTATAAAATCAAGAAGATCTGAAAATCCGCCGTTCGGATATTCCGCTATATCCTCATTTGAGGAATTTATAAGGCAATCTGTAAGAAGAAAAACTTTCATTCCCAGCTCTTTTGCCACCATATCCTCTTTTACATCATTTCCCACCATCATGCATTCGGAAGCTTCAAGACCGATCTTTTCAAGTATCTCTTTATAATACATTACATTCGGTTTGCAATAATGAGAATTATCATATGTAGTATATAATTCGAAATCCTCGGGTTCAAATCCCGCCCAACGGATTCTTTTTTCGGTCGCCGCTGTGGGAAAAACCGGATTTGTGGCAACGACTGTGCGATATCCGAGTGATTTTATCTCCATGACAACGTCGTGAATTTCTTTATTGAAGCCGCAGCTTGAAGAAACATTCTCGAACTCCGTTTTGTAATATTCTTCGAAATCTTCTTTTTGATCTAAAACGTCTTTTCCGTAAATATCGGAAAAAGCATTCCAAAATGCTGCCGAATTTATTTCAGAACCGTCATTTTTTACCATTGCGCGTATTCCGGACCACGTGGCGTCTATAAGCTCTTTCGGATCGTATAATTCCTTAAATCTGTTCGTGAGAGACTCAAAATAAGTCTTTGTAAAAACCTCCTGGTCCATGGGCAAAAGAGTGCCGTCAAGATCAAACAAAATCGCTTTCAGCAAAATATACTCCTTTCACCAAAATAAACTTACGAAAAACAATTAAGAAAATGAGATTTTTCTCTCTTCGCCCTTGAAAGAAAGTCCTTCTTCCGTAATATCAAGTTTGCCTTCTGTTTTTACGGTATAAGCAAAATAGTTATGTACAAAGTCGATATTTTTTCCTTTTATATTGTAATCAACAAAAGTACCAAAGCGCCAAATAAGATTTCCGCCTCCGATAATGGTAATTTCCGCTTCATCGAATATAACTTTCACTTCTTTTCCCGAATCATCTTCACATATAACGATCAAGCCGTCTTTCTCGCGCGAAGCGGATTTAAACTTATAGCTGCCTTCAAAATCAAGCCCCGCTTCATGAGAATCTTTTTCTTTGCTCCAACCGCGTTCGTCCACAACAGGGAGATTATCGTATACAGCTTCCCAGTTATGACACGGTTCATTCAAATAACGCTCTGTATATTTTTCATCAAACTTCTGAATATCACGGAAATACAGTTTTCCGGCATCAAGGAATAAGTTTGCACGATAGTTCTTTGAGGTATACAGTACCGAACGGTAGTCATGCTCTTTAATCGGGTCACTGTCAGCGACAATAGAAGCCGCAGGAGTAGAATTATATCTTTCTCGGAATAATTTTCCGGCATCGCACATTTTCAATACCTGAATCTTCCCGGCATCCGCGTATTCTTTTACCAAGTCATACTGCATGGGAAATGCATCTTTCATGCTGTCCCATCCGAAGCTGTTTTCCTGACCTATCTGTGTATAAGCCAGTCCCATCGTTTCGTTATCAAAATATGTTTTGAAGAACCAGCGCATATATCCCTCTGATTTACCATAGCTCCACACAGGTTCCATGGTAGCGCAGCCTTTTAACTTCGGATGTTTTGAATAACGGCTTTCATTGTATCCGCGTATAGGATCTATTCCAAGCAAACGGAAAACAGGAGTATTCAACTGATTTTCTGCCGTCTGAGCCGGACAAAGTACGTTGTTTACCGACGGATAGTAAGGTTGGTTATAAGGACCTCCCCAAAGATTATATGCGTCAACGGAAAGTTGTTCGCGGCAGATACCGAATGCTTCTATATGATATTTTTCTCTCATATAACGTATAGAATATATATCAAGCATCCATGATCCCGCAGTTTTCGGATATTCTCCGAATACTTCACGGAATTTTTCCATGAGCTCATCTATGAGTTTTTCTTTTTCAACAGATGTATATGCGGGAAGAAAGCCCGGATCCGCCCACCAGTCCCAATCGTATCCGGGTCTTCCGCGCCATGCTATGCCAACGCTCTCTGCAAGAGGACGAACTATCTCTATCCAAACGCCAAGCTCTGTTTTTTCGTCTCTCTCCTTAATAAAAAGTTCGGAAAAAGCGGGATTTATAATCGCATCATACTGAATAAGAAATGTATTTTCAAATCCATAGCGTTTATTCAGAGCTATTTGATTTTTTACCGGTTCAAGAAGATCACGTTCGGGATGACGCGGCTCGATTCCACGGACAAAGTTCATAATATTAACAATATTCATATAAAAATCCAATCTGAAAATCAATTATTTGTTTTTCAATAATACCATAATATATATCTTTTTGCAAGAGATTTTGAACCTCGAAAAAACATTTTGGCGGCATTAAAAAATATAAGTACGGATTAAAAATTATTAAGGGTTGAATATTCCCGCCGGTGGTGATATTATATTATGAAAAGAACATTTTCCAGAGAGCCGAGAAAATATACATGACAAAAGAAATAACAGAAATCAAAAAAGAAAATACAAATAAAAATTTACGCATTCTGCATCTTGTACTTATAGGCGCAGGGTCTGTTTTTCTGCTCTCGGGAATCTTTCAAAACAGCATATGGTTTGATGAAGCGTATTCTCTTTCTCTTATAAAAGCGCCCTTCGCCGAAATGTGCAAAGTCGCGGCAGAAGATGTGCACCCGCTTCTCTATTATATTTATCTCAAACCGTTTTCTTTTCTTCCGGGAGAATTTTTTCCGCTGAGATTTGCCTCCTCCATTCCCGCCATTATACTTGTAGTTTTGGGATACACACATATAAAACGGGATTTTGGAGAAAAAACAGGATTTTTCTTTTCGTTTTTCTCTGTTTTTCTTCCCTTTGCATTTAAATATTCAACTCAAATAAGAATGTACTCACTTGCGGCGCTTCTTTTTACATTATCTCTTATATACGCATACAGATTTGCCGTTTACAAAGAAAACAAAACAAAAAACATTGTTTTCTTTTCGCTCTTCTCCGTACTTTCCGCTTACACTCACTATTTTGCATTTGCCGCAGCGTGCTTTTTGAATTTCTTCCTGATCATCTATCTTGTTTTTAAAGTAAAAGAAGATAAAAAAAGCATCGTTTTCTTTTGCTTTGCCGCAATAAGCGAAATCATTCTGTATATTCCGGGGATAAAAATACTTTTACACCAAATAAGACCGAGCAGTGCCGCCGGAATAAAAATAGAATGGGATAAAGTTCTCTTTGATACGATCGCATTCTCATTTATCGGCGATATGAAAGAAGATGCCGCGGCTCTTCCGAATGCGGAATACATATCTATCTGCGTCATATCCTTTATATTGTTTTTATGTCTTATAGCTTTCCTGACGGCGCTGTCGCTCAAAAAGAAAAAACACGCTTCCACGGCGCTTATATGCCTGATTTTATATATTACCGTAATTGCCGCGGCACTTTTTGTTTCTTTCAGTAAAAGACCTATATATTATGAGCGGTACACGGTATGTTTTATATCGCTTTTGATTTTTCCCGCTTCCTTCGCGCTTGTGGAAATAAAATACAAAGCATTGAAATCGTCAATATTGGCAATTATCATTTTGGTATTTTTTGTGCGCATATGCCCCATGTATGCTCAAATCTATTCCCCGTCAAATAAAGATATGCAAAAATACCTCTCGGATAATTTAAGAAGCGATGACATAATAATTTTCGATTATATCACGGGCTATAACACGGAAGCCTATTTTCCGGAAACAAAAAAATGCTTTTACAATTATCGAAAATGGGATATAGAGGAAGCATATAAAGCTTTTCAAAACACCCTGACCGTAAGAGAAAAAGATGAAATCATAAAATTTACAGAAGAAAATCATGCCGAACGGATTTTTGTGATCAATAAGGACGAAGCATATAAACTTTTAACAATGGAGCTCGGATATAAAGAAAAAAGCTCTGTATTTATAGAGCAAAAATATTATAATTACCGATTCGAAATAATAATTCTCGAAAAATAAAAAACACAGTATAAAGTAAGAAAAACAAAAGACGGAGGCATATAAACACACCACCGTCTTTTTTTATGTTTGTATCGCACCTCGCGAGATAAAAATGCAGCTATATCTTATCGGCTTTGACAGTTTACTTTTTATCCCCGGCTCTACGGAAGAAATAAAAGACAGATAACATTCAAAATATTACTTCTTTGTCTCTTTCTGCTCTGCGGGAGCATTTTTTCTTTCGTTTTTGATTTCCCACTGTATCAAAAAAGTGAGAGCGGCACGTAGAAGTATTACAGAGCCGAGAATCAAAAGCTCATTCCATTCCCGCACGACAACGGTGCGCAAAAGTTCCCCGCCCATTTTAAATTCCAAAGCGAGAGCTATACCTTCCGCAAGTTCGAGACGAACCATATTTTTCTTGCGAAACATTCCTACTATCGCGCGGACAACGGCATAGCAAAGGACAATCACCCCTATAAATTCTATTGCAAGTATAGCGTACTCGACAATATAGTCGAATACGGATTTTATTATATTATATATATCACCCATATAATGCCTCTGAAAAATCTGATATCATCTATATTATATCCCGATAAAACACTTTTTTCAATCTTTTTTCATAAAATGCTTTATGCTAAAAATATTATATACATTGACTAAAATTGTAATATCATATATAATTATCATGTCCGTCAAAAAAATTCATCAGTTTACCTTTTATTGCCCGCTCTCCTCTCTTTCAACAAAACATCAATAACTGTCTTCGGGCAATTTCCTATAATATAAAAAATAAGTGAGTCTATAAAAATGAAAAAAGAAAAAAGCAAGAAATTAAAACTCATCTGGCGGTTTCTTAACGGTTGCAAACTTTTCTTTCTTTTAAGTATAGTTTCAACAGCCGTCACATCCCTTGCGGACATGGTAATACCTCAAATAATCCGCGCCGCCGTAGATAACGCAATAGGCGGAAATCCGCCTACATTTTCAGAGCCGATAATGAAAATAGTAAATAAATTCGGCGGATTCGAATATTTGGGTAAAAACTTATGGATAATGGCAATAGCAATACTTATATGCGCATTTGTAAAAGTCCTGTCCCAATATTCTTTCAGAGTATTTAATAAAAAAGCCTCCGAAACTCTCGTAAAAAATATGCGCGACAAGCTTTTCGCCCATATAGAAAGACTGCCCTTTTCCTGGCATATGAAAAACAAAACCGGAGACATAATACAGCGTTGCACCTCCGATATAGACACGATGAAAAGCTTCGTATCGGATCAGATGACGTCTATTTTCAGAATAGTCATAATGCTCACAATGTCAATGGTGTTCATGTTCTCCATGAACGTAAAACTCACGCTCATAGCCATGATTCCGTTGCCTATAATCTTAGTATATTCGATGCTCTTTCACCGTAAAATAGGAGCTGGATTCGAAAAATGCGACGAAAACGAAGGAAAGCTTTCCGCAATAGTCCAGGAAAATCTCACAGGCGTAAGAGTTGTAAGAGCTTTCGGACGTGAAAACTACGAAAAAGACAAATTCGAAGAACATAATAATTATTATACAAATCTTTGGGTCCATCTTGCCAAGGTCATGAGTCGATTTTGGAGCACTTCGGACATATTGTCGGGCATTCAAATAATGATGCTCGTCGTTTTGGGCGCAGTGTTCTGTATAAACGGAGATCTTTCTTCGGGAGAATACATAGCATTCATTTCCTATAACTCAATGCTCATATGGCCTATACGTCAGCTCGGAAGAATGATATCGGAGATGAGCAAAGCAGGCGTTTCGATAGACAGAATAATGTACATATCGGAATCCGAAGAGGAAAAAGATAGAGAAAACGCCATCGACGCCGACATGACGGGAGATATCGCTTTCGAGCACGTAAACTTTGCATACGAAGGCTTCCCCGAGCTTCTGCACGATATAAATTTCAAAATGAAAGCCGGGACAACGCTCGGTATATTGGGCGGAACGGGAAGCGGAAAATCTACGATGATGCTCTTACTCGACAAGCTTTATACTCTTCCGCCCGAATGCGGCAAAATAACGATCGGCGGAGTGGATATAAACGATATAAGAACCGAGCACCTTCGCAAAAACATCGGAATCGTATTGCAGGAACCGTATCTTTTCTCGCGCACGATAGCGGAAAATATCGGAATTACCGATCCGAATATAACACAGGAAAAAATAAATGAGGCGGCAAAAGCCGCTTGCCTTGACGAAACGGTAAATTCGTTTGCAAACGGATATAACACATTCGTCGGCGAACGCGGCGTCACACTTTCCGGCGGCCAAAAACAAAGGGCTGCCATTGCAAGAAACCTCGTTCAGAATGCGCCTATTATGATATTTGACGACTCTCTTTCCGCAGTAGATACGGAGACAGACGCAAAAATACGTGCGGAACTTGAAAAGAGATTCGGCTCTGCAAGCATAATTTTAATCTCCCACAGAATCACGACCCTTTCAAAAGCAGATAAAATACTTGTGCTGGATTCCGGAAGAGTCGTGGAAGAGGGCACGCACGAGGAACTGAAAAATTCAAACGGAATATACAATAAGATATACCTGACACAGACAAATACCAAAGAGGAGGAACTGATATGAAAAAAGCAAACGTTCAAAAAAGTTCTCTTCCTTTCTTCGGTATCGGAAAAGTAATTCCGTTCATGAAAAAATACCGTTCGAAAATACTGCTCATGGTTTCATGCGGTCTTGTCGGAAGTGCCATGGATATAGTTATACCGCTTTTTCAGCGATACGCACTTAACCACTACATAGGTGAAAACACTCTCGATACTATAGTCTATTTTGTTATCTTATACCTTTTCGCAATAGTTTTTGCGGGAATTGCAAACTATATATCATGCGCATATGCCACAATGATAGAAGTAAGCATAAACAAAGATATGCGCGATAAAGCCTTCTCTCATCTTCAAACGCTGTCTTTCTCATATTTCAACCAAAACAGCGTCGGGTATATTCATTCAAGAGTAATGAGCGATACATCGAGAATCGGTTCTCTTGTCTCATGGACGCTCATGGACGGCGTATGGCACGTTTCCTATCTCATAGGATCAATGACCGTAATGCTTGTAATAAACTACAAGCTCGCGCTTCTCGTAATGGCGATAATCCCGCTCATAGCCGTTCTCTTCTCTTTCTTTGAAAAGAAACTTATAAAAATAAACAGAGAGATACGAGAGGCAAACTCCAAAATAACAAGTGATTTTAACGAAGCTATCACAGGTGCAAAAACAATAAAAACACTTGTCATAGAGAAAACAATGGAAAGCAATTTCCTCTCGGACACGAAGACAATGCTGAGGAAAAACGTCCGCGCATCTCATTTGCTCGGTCTCTTTGCCGCAACAATGGATTTCGCTTCGTCTGTGGCGCTTGCAATCGTTCTCTGGCGCGGAGGATATATCGCCCAAAGCGAAGTCGGAACATTTTCTATGTTTATGTCCTATGCGCAAGGCATGATGGAGCCCGTCAGATGGATCGTAGCCTCAATATCGGATCTTATAACAACTCAGGTAAATATTGAAAGATACTCACATCTTACGGAAACAAAATCCGATGTCACGGACACGACCGAAGTTATCGAAAAATACGGCGACAGCTTTAACGCAAAGAAAGAAAATTGGGAAGAAATACGCGGGGATATAGAATTCTGCAATGTAGATTTCAAATATCCCGACGGCGAAGAATACGTTTTGAGAGATTTCAACTTAAAGATTCCTTTCGGCACGAACGTCGCTATCGTCGGCGAGACAGGAGCGGGAAAATCCACGCTCGTAAACCTTATATGCAGATTTTTCGAGCCCACCGCAGGGCAAGTCCTTATCGACGGCAAAGACGCAAGAGAACGTTCTCAGCTTTGGCTGCATTCCGCAATAGGATATGTTCTTCAAACACCGCACCTGTTCTCCGGTACGATAAGGGAAAACCTTCTCTACGGAAATCCCGACGCTACCGATAAAGAGATAGAAACAGCGCTCTCGCTCGTATCTGCGGACACCGTTGTCGCACATCTTGAAAAAGGTCTTGACAGTGACGTCGGAGAGGGCGGAGATCTTCTTTCTACGGGAGAAAAACAGCTCATATCTTTCGCAAGGGCTATTCTCTCAGATCCTAAAATATTGATCCTCGACGAAGCGACCGCCTCTGTCGATACGATAACCGAACAAAAAATCCAGAATGCAATAGATGAAATAATAAAAGGCAGAACGTCCGTCGTCATCGCGCACAGACTTTCGACAGTCAAAAACGCCGATATAATCCTTGTGGTAAAGGACGGAAAGATCGTAGAGAGAGGAAAACACTCCGAACTCATATCAAAACACGGATATTATTACAACCTTTATACAAGACAATACGAAGACGAAGCAACCAAGAACATACTGAATTAAAGAAAAGTCCTGATAAAAACAAAATTTTATCAGGATTTTTTATTTGAATTTCGGATTGAATAATTACCAAAATGCCGACTGTCCGTATAAAGTCGAGTATATTTTGTCGAGTGATTTTATTTTTCGATTATCAAAATATGACAATATTTTCAAAAGTATAATGATATTCTTTTTAAAGGATATCATTTTTTATTTCAGGAGGACGTAAAAATGGAAAACGTTATGCTTTCTTCGGAAAACGATATTCTTACGGCGACACTTTTATGCGAAATAGATCATCACAGTGCCGTTGCCGTGAGAGAAACAATAGACGGAGAACTCTATAAAACAATGCCCAAAACACTAATATTCGAACTTTCAAACGTAAATTTCATGGATAGTTCCGGGCTTGGACTTGTTCTTGGAAGATATGCAAAAGCGCACGAAATGGGAACGGAAGTAATAATAAAAAATCCATCTCAAAGAATAGAAAAAATCTTTCGCATGGCGGGAGCGGACAAGCTCATAAAAATAATATATGACGATGAAAAAGGAGAAAAACAATGAATAAATCAAATGAAATAAAATGCACATTTCTTTCTCTTTCGCAAAACGAAGGTTTGGCAAGAAGCATCGTTTCCGGTTTTCTCCTTCCTCTCGACCCCGATGTAGAAGAACTCGCAGATCTTCGCTGTGCCGTATCGGAAGCAGTGACGAATTGCATAGTTCATGCTTATAAAAAAGGAACGGGCAAAATAACGCTTATATTAAAGTCTTTCGAAGACAGAACTTTCAAAATGACGATTATAGATAAAGGTTGCGGAATACCCGATGTCGCGCTCGCAAGAAAACCTCTTTATACAACGCTTCCCGGTGAAGACAGATGCGGCATGGGATTTTCGATAATGGAAAGTTTTTCCGACAAACTCGATATAAAATCCGCAGTCGGAAAAGGAACGAGAATAACACTTACAAAGAAGTTATCATCTCCCGAAAATACATAATTTTTTATTGGGAGGTAAAAACATGCCCGTTACGGAGGAAAAACAAAAAGGTGAAAAAAATTTCGAACTGATAAAAAAAGCTCAAAACGGCGACAAAGAAGCGCTTGAAACGCTCATTTCCGAAAATATCGGTCTTGTAAAAAATATTGCAAGAAGATTTTTCGGGCGCGGAACCGAATATGAAGATATAGTACAAATAGGCACAATAGGAATGATAAAAGCGGCAAAAAGCTTTGATGAAAGCTATAATACAGTCTTTTCGACATACGCCGTCCCCTTGATAATAGGAGAAATACGAAGATATTTCCGAGATGACGGAATGATAAAAGTAAGCCGCGATATAAGAAAAAAAGGCTCTGCTATCCTGCGTGCAAAAGAAGAATTTCAAAAGGAACACCAACGTGATCCGAAAATTTCAGAGCTTGCTCAAATATGCGCTATGCCGGAAGAAGAAATCATCTACGCGCTCGACGCGTCAAGCCCCGTTTCCTCCCTTCAAGAAAGCGTAGGCGGAGACGGAAACGCGACGATAGAGGAAATGACAGCCTCTGATTCAAATGAAATAGAAACTGTTATAGACAACATAGCGCTGAAAGAAGCGATATCTCATCTTTGTGAGGAACAGCAAAAAATAGTTCATTTAAGATTTTTCAAAGAACTTTCCCAACAGCAAACGGCGGACATTCTGGGACTGACGCAGGTGAAAATATCGCGCGAAGAAAAGAAGATCTTTGCACTTTTAAGAAAAGAATTATAATACAATTGCGAGTGAAGTATTTCAACAAAAACGGCGATTTGCGGAACGCAAAGCGCACGGCAACACAAGTTGCCGATAAAATTTCGGTTTTATTTCGTTTAAATGTTATAGTATAATGAAACCTCATGGAGTTCCCTGTATAAAGAATGCGGCAAGACAATTTTTAGATTGGCTTGCCGCATTTTTTATATGAAAGAAGTGTAATTTATAAAATCAATTTTTTATTTTTGTCATTATAAAATCAACATTTGCTTCAACTGACTTTGTGCCGTCGATTCTTATAACACCGCAATTCTGAGTCTTTAACCACTTTTCAACAGTATCTTCATCTCTGGCTTCGACAAACTCAAAAAAGCGTTTTTCGCTTTCGTATAAGTCCCCGCCAGATAACATTCTGTTTCCGAATTTTTCAAAAGACCGTCTTTTCACCCGTTGCATACGTATTTCCTTCGGAACGTCAATAAGTACCGCATAGCGGAAAAAAGAACAAATTTCCTCACCGTAATCGCCTTTCACGGAAGTAAACACGAAGTTCTCATGCATTTTGATTTCTTTCAGCAACAATTCGCTGACTTCGTTGCGATCGCGTTGCACAGCGTATGGGTAATCACTGTCATTTTTCGGAAAATATAGATTCTCATTATCTATAAAATAATAGCCCAAATCTTCTGCAAGAGCTTTTCCGAGCGTACTTTTCCCCGCTCCATTCAAACCGCAGACTATGATTCCGGTTCCCATAAATCCTCCTTAAAACCTATATATGATTCGTTTTTTATTTACATAAAGAATTACCGTATAGTATATTTCATCGGTGTAAACCTTATTCCGTCTATTTCTTTTTCCTCGGATATCGGTATAAAGCCGATATGCAGGTAAAAACCTTTTCCATACGGAGAGGAATTCAAGGTGATTTCCGTAAGAGATGGATTTTCAATAAGCAGATCTTCGAGCAAAAATTTAAAAATCGCGGTTGCAATCCCTCTGTGTTGATATTCCTTTTTTGTGAACACCAGATTTATATGCGTTTTACTCGAACGCATACCGATAATTCCCACTATCTTGTCTCCATCAAATGCGGCATATATCGGGCAGATTCCACTCCTGCAAGCATCGATAAAATTTTTATTTTCAACAATATCCCTTTTAAAGGTCGCCGTTCCCTCAGGTTTATAATCCGTCGCCTCAAATTGCATAAAAACTTCCAATGCAAGAGAAAGCGCTTCTTCGACTTCATCGCAGGTTATTTTTCTGATCTGATACATATTTCTCCTCAAATTCGGGGTCTGCCGACCTATAATAAAATATTACAAAGGTAAATAAACGTACAATCCGAAAAGCAGACACTTTTCGGATTGTATCATTTGATTTTTGAATTTCGTAAAAGAGCGTCTGATTTTTTAATTCACATCAGTTTTTTCAGCCTCTGCAAGCACTTTTTCGGATTTTCTTTTCTTTATTGATGATATAATAATAAGTGCTGTCAGAACCAAAATTATGCCGACAAACGCTCCGCTCGTATCTATCAAAACATCACGGACGCTGGCGCCCCTGCCCGCAACAAAAAGTTGGTGTATTTCGTCGCTTGACGCATACAAAACGGAAAAAGCAAGAGAAATCAAAAATATAAATTTCTTTTTTTCGGTAATGCAGGCAGTAAAAGCGGCAACAAATAATCCCAATCCGGCAAATTCCGTAAAATGAGCCGCTTTTCTTATAAAAAACTCGATTTTTTGTTTTATTGAATCATATGTATTTTTATCAAGTTTTTCCGGCTCTTTTACAACTATGTCGATAATCTCATCGGTAATAGCTCCGCTCTTATTTCCGGATTCCTTTCCGGTCTGCGAAGAAAAACGAAATATCATTATCATCATAGAAAGAGCGCCGACAAAAGAAAGCGCCATTATAATGAGCTTCACCGTACCGTAATTTTTAAACCTCTCCATTTTCGCCTCTCGAAGTATCGGCAGATTCTTCCTTTAAAGCTTTCTTCACCATATGCCTTTTTATAAAAACATACACTATCAAATAAATAACTGCACTTACAACAAGTCCGGCTATCACATCGAGAAAAGAATGTTGTTTTATAAATACAGTAGAAAGGTTTATCATTACCGCCAAAACAAAAGAACAGAACGTAAGCAGTTTCCTCTTGCGAAGCAATTTGCAGTCTATAAAAGCGAAAAATGTCGCCATAGACCCTATAACATGCATACTGGGGAGAACGTTCGT
>ULQL01046474.1_pt1 | contig 19063 bp, 18 predicted proteins | sample 1954411 | NCBI WGS metagenome assembly ULQL01 (sample SAMEA4835654, study PRJEB28245) | human gut metagenome | biome: gut microbiome; material: fecal sample | place: Denmark | collected 2008 | reverse complement strand
ACTTGTCTTTAATAATAGTAAAATGTAAACCTGCATTAAAGGTCTAGAGTGCATAGTTTAACTATGAATTAAGGTGGTAACACGGTAATGCGTCCTTATGATGTATTATCGTGTTTTTTTAAGGAGGAAATATGATATATCTTATATTTACAATTATATTTATATATATAATGTACTACATCTGGATAGTAATTCACTACAACAAGCGTGGTGAAAGAAAAGGAAAAAACAAGAAAAAAAATAATAAGCAAAAAATGCCTGCGGAAGTAGAATATTTTGTTACTAAATACAAAGTAGATTTATCCAAAATAAATTTTAGATATTTTCTACAACTGATGGGTTTAGTTGTAGCGTTTGACCTATCAATAGTAGTAACAATAATTACTTATATAAAAACACTCTGGATACAATTACTAGTTGGTTTTATACTGACATTACTAATATCATTAACTAGTTTTCATATATTAGGAAAATATTTTAAAAAGAAAGGATTGACGAAAGATGTATAATTTTAAAGAAGTAGAAAAAAAATGGCAAAAGTATTGGGATGATCATAAAAGCTTTAAAGCAATAACAGGAGAGAAAGATAAAACTCCATACTATATATTAGTTGAGTTTCCATATCCATCTGGTGCTGGATTACACGTTGGACACGTAAGAAGCTATACAGCACAAGATGCAATAGCAAGAATGAAAAGAATGCAAGGATATAATGTACTATATCCAATGGGATGGGATGCTTTTGGAGCCCCTGCAGAACAATATGCGATAAAGAACCATATTCATCCAAAAGAAGCAGTAAAGGAAAATATTAAAACCTTTAAAACACAAATGAAAACACTAGGTTTTTCATTTGACTGGGATAGAGAATTCTCAACAACAGATCCAGAATATTATAAATGGACACAATGGCAATTCCTACAATTTTATAAGCATAATATGGCATATAAAGATACAGTACCAGTTAATTGGTGTCCAACATGTAAAAGTGTATTATCAAATGAAGATGCCGCAGGTGGAGTATGTGAAAGATGCGGTTCAACCGTAATACAAAAAGAAAAAAGTCAATGGATGCTTAGAATGAGTGACTATGCAGAAGATTTATTAAAAGGTCTAGATGATACTAACTTTGCAGAAAGAGTAAAATTAGGACAAATAAATTGGATTGGTAAATCAACTGGAGTTGAAGTAGATATTGATATAGTAGGTGGAGGGAAGTTCTCTGTATTTACTACATGCATAGAAACAATATATGGTATTACTTTCTTTGTAATCGCACCAGATGGTAAATTAATAAAAGAATTAATGCCTAGGGTAGAAAACAAAGAAGAAGTAGAAGAGTATATAAAAGAAACCGCAAAAAAATCCGATATGGATAGAACTGAATTAAACAAAGGGAAAACAGGATGTCTAGTTAAAGGAATAGAGGCAATAAATCCAGTAAATGGTAAAAAAGTTCCAGTATATTTAGGAGATTTTGTATTAGGTAATTATGGTACAGGTGCAGTAATGGCAGTGCCAACCCACGATCAAAGAGACTTTGAATATGCAAAAGTACATAACATTGAAATGATACAAGTAATTGATGGTGCAGATGTAAGTGAAAAAGCATTTGAAAAGCAAGATTATTTAGGAAAAGGTTGTAAACTTATTAATTCAGAAGAATTCACAGGTCTAACAGTAGAAGAAGCAAAAGAAGCAATCACAGATAAACTTGTAAAAATGGGAATTGCTAGAAAAGTAAATAATTACAAAATGAGAGATTGGATTTTCTCAAGACAAAGATTCTGGGGAGAACCAATTCCAATGATATACTGTGAAGAATGTGGATGGCAACCAATGAAAGAAGAAGATTTACCATTATTACTTCCAGATATCGCGGAATATGAACCAACTGACGATGGACAATCTCCACTTGCAAAAATAACAGATTGGGTAAACTGTAAATGTCCAAAATGTGGAAAAGATGCAAAGCGTGAAACAGATACAATGCCAAACTGGGCAGGATCTTCTTGGTACTTCTTAAGATTTATGGATCCACACAATGAAAAAGAATTCGCATCAATGGACTCAATGAAATATTGGAATAGAGTAGATTGGTATAATGGAGGTATGGAACATACCGCAAGACATTTATTATATGCTAGATTCTGGGTACAATTCTTATATAATATTGGATTAGTACCACACAAAGAAATGATCTGGACTCGTGTATCACATGGTATGGTTTTAGGATCAAATGGTGAAAAAATGAGTAAATCAAAAGGAAATGTAATTAATCCTGACGATATAGTAAATGAATATGGCGCAGATACATTAAGAACATATGAAATGTTTATGGGAGACTATAGACAAGATGCCCCTTGGAGTACCGATTCATTAAAAGGATGTAAAAGATTTATTGATAAAATAATAAGAGTATATGATAAGGTAAATAACGAAGAAGGATTCTCGAAAGACCTTGAGTTAATTCAAAATAAGACAATTAAATCAGTTACAAACGATCTAGAAACAATGGGATACAACACTTATATCTCATCATTAATGATTCTAACAAATGCATATGATGATAAAGATTCAATCACAAAAGAAGATTATAGATTACTATTAAAATTAATGAATCCAGTAGCGCCTCACATAACAGAAGAATTAAATGAAAAATTAGGATACAAACCATTATGTGAAGATACATGGCCAACATATGATGAATCAAAATTAGTAGAAAAAAACATTGATATCGCAGTGCAAGTTAATGGAAAAGTACGTTCTACTATAAATATTAATATAGATGAAGATGAAGATTCAATAAAAGAAAAAGCATTAAAAGAAGAAAATGTACAAAAACATATTGAAGGAAAAGAAATTGTAAAGATAATTGTAATTAAAGGGAAAATTGTAAATATAGTTGTAAAATAACATTTTTAATAACAAAACTATACATAAATTCACATGAAAAGTGTCAATTCGACACTTTTCATTTTTTATATATGAAACAATATAAAAGGTGATAATATGAAGGTAAAAGTATTTGATGAAATGCATGAAAAGGATTTAGAAAAAAGTGTAAATGATTTTTTAGATGAATTAGATGACGAAGATATTGTTGACATAAAATATGAAGTATCAATTTCGATGTTTGCAGAAGAACAAATTTATTGTTTTTCCGCAATGATTGTTTATAAAAGTTAATTTGCTTTATTTTCCCTGTCGTATTATAATTATATAGATAGAGTATAAAAGACATTAATTATCATTAATGCCTTTATTATATATAATGTAATAGAAAGAGTGATAGTATGAAGTTAAAGAAGAATTCTTTTATGCAGGGAGCATTCATTGCGACTATTGGTATAGTTTTATGTAAAATAATGGGAATACTATATGCGATACCATTTCATTCAATAATAGGTGAACAAGGCGGAGCACTATATGGATATGCATATAATATTTATACAATATTTTTAAGTATATCACAGGCAGGAATACCACTAGCAATGAGTAAAATAATAAGTGAATATTATACACTAGGTTATTATGATGCAAAAGAAAGAGCATTTAAAATCGCAAAAAGATTTCTATTTATAATAGGATTTATTTGCTTCTTAATACTATTTATTTTTGCAGATCAAATTGGATATATGATAATGGGAAATGTTGAAGGTGGTAATACAAAAGAAGATGTTGCATTTGTAATAAGGGTAATTTCAACTGCTATACTAATCATTCCAAATCTAAGTGTAGCACGTGGATATTTCCAAGGGCATAGATTCATTGCACCAACTTCAATAAGTCAAATATTAGAACAACTAACAAGAGTTTTAATAATAGTCATTGGTAGTTTCTTAATGTATAGAGTATTTCATATGTCATTAAAGGCGACTGTAGGATGTGCAGTATTTGCCGCAACAATAGGTGGAGTTGTTTCCTATGCATATTTATTGTGGAAAGAAAAACAGAATAAAAAAGAATTTTTAAGGCAAGATATAAAAGTAAAAGAACCTAAGATAACAAGCAAAGAAATAATGAAAAAGATATTATTTTATGCAGTTCCATTTGTAATGATTGATTTATTTAGGTCACTTTATAACTCAGTCGATGTGTTAACACTTGTTAAAACATTGGTAAATGACATTGGGTATACCGCAAAAGATGCAGAAAGTGTTATGAGTGTAATTTCAACATGGGGATTAAAAATAAATATGATAATTATATCTGTAGTATCTGGAATTATGACAAGCTTAATACCTAACCTAACTGCAAGCTTTGTTCAAAACGATATGAAAGGTGTATCAGAAAAAATAAACAAAACATATCAAATAATTTTATTCTTTACTGTACCAATGACAGTAGGATTAAGTTTCTTAGCCAAACCAGTATGGACAATATTCTATGGAGCAAGTAAATATGGCCCATTAACATATCAATACTTAGTATTTGTAGCACTAGCAACAGCAATATTTACTTCAACAGTTATGATAGTACAATTATTAAAAGAAAATAAAACAGTATTTATAAGCTTAATATTTGGAATGCTGGTTAAAGTATTATTAAATATTCCATTAATACATAGCTTTAATAAAATGGGCCTTCCTGCATTCTATGGAGCAATAACTGCAACAATATTAGGATTCTTGACATCAAGCGTAATAGCATTAATTGTATTAAGAAAAAAATATAAATTCAATTTAGAAGAAACCGCAAAGGAATCTCTAAATATATTAATCGCAGTAATAGCTATGGTGATAGTACTTCTTGGGTTAAAGTTGGTGGTACCAATAAACACTACATCAAGATTAATGGCTATATTAGTAGTTGCACTATACGCAGTAGTAGGTGCTGCAGTATACTTATTCATATTACATAAAACAAAAAGTATAAACAATATATTTGGGGAAGAAAAAATAAATGAACTTTTAAGTAGAAAAAAGAAAACTAAAAATATCAAACCAAAAAAAGTTGTTAAAAACAAAATACAAAAAAAGAAAAAGGTGAATTAAGTGGAATTTGTTACATTAACAAAAGAAGAATTTCGAGAATTTTCTATGAAACATCCGATGGCTAATTTTATGCAGACAACAGATTTAGGAGATTTAAAGTCAAATAATGGTATTAAAATTGACTATGTGGGAGTAAAGGAAAAAGGTAAGTTACTATGCGCAACATTACTAGAAGAAGAACCATCAATTTTAGGTAAAAAAGTATTTTATGCACCTAGAGGTTTTTTAATTGATTATCATAATAAAGAACTTTTAAAATTCTTTACTGACAATTTAAAGACATATATAAAGAAAAGAAAAGGATTTAAACTTACAATTGATCCAAATTTGGTATATCAAGTAAGAGGTGCGGATGGAAGCATAATGCCAAAATCACAAAAAGATGATGAATCATTTAAAAATTTATGTGATTTAGGGTTTGAACATTTTGGCTTCAACCTATATTTAGAAGCAAGACAAGTAAGATTTGCATATCGTATGATGCTAGATGAACCATATGATGTAAAAAAGCAAGAGTTTTCAAAAAGCACTAGAAAGAATCTAGAGTCAACTTACAAAAAAGGTTTATCAGTTAGAAAAGGCGTAGAAAAAGACCTCCCTATTATGGAAGATTTATTCAAGGATACTGCGACTAGAAAAGATTTCTTTTATAGAAAGTTAGACTACTATAAAGAAATGTATAAATATATGAAAGATCTTATGACAATATACTTTGCATATCTAGATCCTAAAAAATATTTGGAATGTGCTAAGGAAAATTTAAAAGAAGAGCAGGAAAAAAATAAAGAAATTGTAAATAAAATGGAAAAAGATATGATAGGTGCCAAATTAAAAAGTCAAAAAGAGGCAAGTGATAAAAGACTAATAAAGCTTGAAAATGAGTTAAAAGAGGCAGAGGAATTCAAGAAAAATTATCCTGAAGGAAAAGATATTGCATGTTTGCTATCTATGTGGAATGGTGAAGAATTTCTAACATTAACATCTGGAAGCTTGGAGAAATATAGAAAATTCACTCCAAAATATGCCATGTATGATGCACATATAAAGGATGCATATAAAAATGGATATAAGGCATGTAACTTTTATGGAATATCAGGAAATTTTGAAAAAGAAAACAATCCACTTTATGGAGTATATGAATTTAAACGTGGGTTTGGTGGTAATGTAATAGAATATATTGGAGAGTTTACTCTTCCAATAACAAAATTCAATAAGTTTTATAACTTTTTAAGAGGAATTAAAAGAATGATAAAAAAATAAAACGGTTTTACCCGTTTTTTTTGTTTATTTTTGCTTTTAAATTTTTGGCAAAATGATATATCCCAAAAGCAATATGATACAAATAATAAAGTGGTTTATTAAGAATTAAATCAAATTCTCCAATCAACTCAACTACATATCCACTAAAACTTTTTTTGAATGTATATAGTCCACCAAGTTCATTTTTTTCATTAAAGTCTCCAACTATACCATAGAAGTTGTATCTATCATAACCATGTTCTATAGCATATTTCATTCCAGAGAAATGCACAGCATAGGCAGATTGAAATTCCATATATTTAGCATAAGAGCCACCAACTAATGATAGAACTTCATTATCATTAATAAGGAATAAAATTCCACCTAAAGTTATAATTTCGCCATCACTTTCTAATAAGTTCTTATATTTTACTAAATTAGCTTCTAGCCTTTCAAGTTCTTTTTTAGCCTCATTTTGCTTTGATTCGTATTTTGCCTCATTCATTTTTATAATATTATTATCATGTTTGTAGGTTCTATCTTCAATTTCATTTTTAAGTTTTGTAATATCATTATCTGTTCTTCTTACAAGGTCTTTGATATTAATTTCAGCCACCAAAATTTTAAGAATACCTTTATCATGAAGATGCTTAAACATTTCTTCGTAATAACTAAGCGGTCTATCTATAAATTCTCTTCTTTCCCCAGTTTTTTCCATAATATCTTTAAACTTAGGAAGTTCATCAAATCCTATTTCTCTAGTATAAATACCAAGCCTTTCGCATTTATGTAATATTTGTCTGGTTTTAGGATCCATCTTTTTCATTATTGAATCAACTGTTTCGCCCTTAGTATCAGTTACAAACATCCATCTAGGTTGTAATGTATCTTGCATTATATTAAAACCAAAATGTTTATATCCAAGCTTAACTAAATTATTAAAAGCATTCTTATTATTTTTGCCATCTTCAACTACATTTCCATTAATATCTCTTTCTTGATAAGATATGTATGGATCTATTTTAATAAAGATACCTTTTTTATCTTTAGCATATTTCTTAATATTTTCAGTAAAGAACTCAAGCAACTTCATATTATCATAATCAATTAAGAAACCTCTAGGAGCATAAAACATATAGTAACCAATAGGAGTTTTTTTACTAAGAAGCAAAGAAGCAGCAATTATTTTATTCCCATCTTTAACTCCTAACAAATGCATATTCCAACCATTTGCTTCTTTTAAATGTCCCCATGACGAAGTCTGATAAAAACTACTATAAGGATGTTTAGAAGCAAAATTATCAAATTCTCTTTCTTCTAATTTAACAAATTTCATTTTTTAATCCTTTCTTTGCTTTTTCTCTTTTGATTTTCCTAAGGAATGGTACAAAAGTTGTGAATATAAAGTACATAAATGGTTTTGTGACAAGATCAAATTCACCAATAAACTCTACATAATCCCCACCGAATTTCTTCTTAAATTCATGTAACCCTAATCTAGGATTATCCTTAGATAAATCCCCAATTGTACCAAACTGATCATACATTTTAATACCATTTTCCTTGCAATATTTTATATGTTCAAAATAAGTCTTGTAGTTAGAAAATGTATTAGTAAGTATATTATGATTTCCAGCATACAATACCCATGCTTTATCATTATATATAATAATTGCGTGAGCATTAAGTACTATTTCATCCATATCTTTGTAAGGTGTATATTCATCTATCGCCTTTTGAACAGATTCTTTTTCTCGCAATAGTTCTTTTTTTCGTGTATTTTGTGACTTACTTAGACCTTCTTTAGGAAGCTTGTCCAATTCATTAGAAATATCACTAAGTGATTTATTATATTTATTAAAAATTTCTTTTGGATTAACACTTCCCATAAATAAAAGAAACTTATTATCTTTATTATAGATTTCATATAACTTTTTGTAGTAATCTAAGTCATATGATAAAAAATTCTTTCTTGCTTCAGTTATCAACATTAATTCACTAAATTTTTCAATGTCATTAATATCACCAATTCTAACTTTTGCATCTAAATTGGTAGCTTTTTTAATTCTTTGCTTAGTGGTTTTTGAGAACTTAGATTCAATTTCTTCTAATGATTGATTCATATCAATTCTGAATGTATATCTTGGCTGCATAGTTTCAAAATTTTTAGTAAAACCTTTATGCTTAAAACCTAAACTTTTGATATTATTAAATATAACTTTAGAATCATATGGAAGACTTTTCTCATTGTAATCATTATCTTTTAATGACCAAATTATATCCGGATCAATCTTAGTAAAAATACTCTTATATTTTTTTGTATATTTTTTAATTTCTTCAGTTAAAAATCTCATAGTATTTATATCATAATAGTCAACTACAAATCCCCTAGGGCAGTAAAAATATGAATACCCAAGAGGTAGATTCTTTTGAAGTAATAACGCAGTTGCGATAAGTTTATCATTTTCTGTAACACCAACATAATGAGGTGTTAAACCCTTAGCAACAGAAGAAAATTCTCCCCATGCATAACTTTGTAGAAAATGAGATTTAACACTACTTTTAACAAACTCTTCATACTTTTCTTTTTCTATGTCAAAAACAAATTTCATATTATCACCATCTTCTATAAAAGTATAATATTTAGAAAGCTAAAAGTCAATCTTACCAAAGGCTAAAAAAGATATAAAGATTTATATCATATAGTTTCCATTAGTATAATTTGGTTCCTTTTTAGGCGAATTAGATACATTTTCTCCTAAAGGAAGCATAACTAATCCCTTTTCTATATTTAGTATTCTTCTTTCAAGACGTTTTAATTCCAGATTTATATTAGAAATTTGCATATTAATATTTCTAATTTCTTCCGCAAGTGGAAAATTGTTTTGTGATAGTGGAATAAACATTCCGGGATTTTGATTATTCATAATAACACTCCTCGTTTTATTATATGCATTTAAAGGATTTAATGATATAATTATTTGGGTGAGTATAATGAGACTTAGAAATGTAAAAAATAAAGAAACAATAATGGAAAAATCTAAATTTCTAATAAGAGATGAAGAAAATTATAGAGGCAAGTGGAATAGTGTATTTAAAAACAACAATCCAATTGAAATAGAAATAGGAACAGGAAAAGGTAATTTTATAATAGAAAAAGCACTAACAAATCCAAATATAAATTATATAGGAATTGAAAGATATGATAGTGTTATAGTAAGAGCACTAGAGCGAATTCCTGATTCTGTTACTAATCTAAAATTAATAAGAATGAATGCGATAGATATCGACAAAATATTTGATAAAGAAGTATGTACAATATATTTGAACTTTTCAGATCCATGGCCTAAAAAACGTCATGCCCTAAGAAGATTAACAAGCAGGGTGTTTTTAGAAAAGTATGAGGAAATATTTAAAGGCGAAAAAAGTATATATCAAAAAACAGATAATCAAAATTTATTTGAATACTCAATAATAAATTTAACAAACTATGGATATAAAATAGAAGATATCTCACTAGATTTACATAATAGCCAAATAGAAGGCAACATAGAGACTGAGTATGAAAAGAAATTTAGTGAAAGTGGAAACAAAATATATTATTTACATGCCAAAAAAGATGTCTAGTTTACATAATTAAAATGTAAAATTTTAATTATTATAGTCACACATAATAAATTTTGATATAATTAATTATAAGTAGGTGAAATATGAAAAAGATAGTAGTTATCTTGCTTTCAATTTTCCTTTTGACAGGATGTACATTTATAGACTTAAAAGATGATAAAGTTGAAAATATCATAAACACTGTAATACAAAAAGATATAAATCTTTATAATAATATATTTGAAGGATATAAATTTTATGTTCCAAGAGGATTAAAAATAGCAGATAAGAATAAGTACAACTGTAAAATATTGTACAATGATGATACATTCTATTTGTATGTTGATGTAGTTTCTTATTATTATAAAACTACGAAAGAATTCACGCCTAGTGATACAAATTATCTATCAAAGGAATTAAGATTTAATGATAAAATTGGATATATAGATATTACAGAAAAAGATGACAAATACTTTGTAGAGTTTATGTACAATTATGCCAAAATAGAGGCCTATCTAGATAAAGATAATTTAAATGATGCAGTATTAAATATGGCATACATATTATCAAGTGTTCAATATAATGAAAAAGTAATAGACACATTAATTGGAGAAAACGTTCTTGATTATAAAGAAGAAAAATTTGATATTTTTGAATCCAAGAGAGAGCAAAGTAACTTCCTAGAATGGGTTGAAAAATATGATACTTATGATGAATCTAAAGACAAAGAAAAAAATGGCGACATATTAGATTATGATGTTGTAGAATAGGGAAGGTGAAAAAATGGGAGTTTTTGATAAACTTAAAAATGTGTTTTTTGAAGAAGAATATGTAGAGGTCGAGGAACCAATAAAAAAGCCAAAGAAAGAAAAGCAAACAATTGCTAAAAAGATTGATTTACCTGAAATGCCAAAAGTTCATGAAGATAAATCAGAAAGAGAAAAAGAAATAGAAGAAGAAGTAGTTGAAAGAGTAGAAAAAAGAGGAATATCCGAAAGAGAATTAAGAAGAGAAAGAAATGAATCAGGATTCAGATTCCCAATGACATTTGAAGATGATGACTTCACTGTAGATGAAAAACCAATAAGGAAAGAACAACCGGTAAGAGAAAGAGAAGAAGTTAAACAACCATCATATCAAGATGTATATGGCTCAAAAAAAGGTGAAGAATTTCATCAACAAGAAAAACCTTATGGGGACAAGCCATATGGAAATAGTGAATATTCTCATGGCTTATATGAAGGAAGTCCATCTAAACAAGAACCAAAAGTGTTTAGACCAACTCCAATTATTTCACCAATTTATGGTATATTAGACAAAAATTATAAAAAAGAAGAAATAGTTCAGAAAAAAGAAGTTAGACTTACATCTGCATTATCATCTAAAAATCTTGACTTAGATACAGTAAGAGAGAAGGCATATGGAGATTTAGCAAGCGATATAACAGCTTCTATGATGGATGATGTTAAAGAAGAAAAGAAAGAGCAAAAAGTAGAAGTTGAAGATGTTGATAATGCATTATATGACTTAAGTGATGATGATTCACCAGCAGTTACAAATGTAACAATGGGTGATGCAGAAGAATATTTTAATGACTTAGGACTTGAATATAACATAGATTACAAGGATCATAGTAGAGAAAAAGCAACAGGAAGAAGATCAGAAAAGAATAAAGATACTACTATAGAAGAGGAAACTCCAAAGAAAAAAGCTAAAGTTGAAGATAGCCTTTTTGATCTAATTGATTCTATGTATCAAGATCCTGAGGAGGAGGATAAATAATATGGATGGCTTAATGCAAGTATTTCCAATAATGATGTATGTATTAGGTTCTATATTACTAGTTGTAACAATAATATTAGTAATAAAGCTAATATATACAGTGGACAAAGCAAACGAAATCCTAGACAATGTAGAAGCAAAAGTTAAAACACTTGATGGATTCTTCAATGCTATTAACATGACTTCATCAGCAATATCTTCAATTGGAGATAGAATAATAGGTGCAGTTGCTGGATTATTAGGAAAATTCAAAAGAAAAAAGAAAAGAAATGAGGAGGAGGACTTATATGAGTAAAGAAAAAAAAGGTTGTGGCCTAGGTAAATTTGTATTAGGAGCTGCAGTAGGTGCTGGACTTGGAATTTTATTCGCGCCAAAAAAAGGTTCTGAAACAAGAGAGGATTTAAAGAAAAAAATCAATGAATTACTTGCAAAGGTAAAAGAAATTGATGCAGAAGATGTAAAAGAAGCAATAGAAACTAAAATTGCTGAAATTAAAGATGAATTAGAAGATTTAGATAAAGAAAAAGCATTAAAAATCGCAAAACAAAAAGCTGCTGATATTAAGAAAAAAAGTGAAGAATTAGTAAATCTTGCTGTAGAAAAAGGAACTCCTGTATTACAAAAAGCCGCTGACGAAGTAAGACAAAAAGCAATAGTAGTTGTAAAAGAAGTTCTTAAACGTCTTGAAAAAGAAGAAAAATAATTGCAAAATTAAATCATAAGTGCTATGATAATAAACATATTTAAGCGATGAAGAATTATAGTAGTATTTTTCTAAAGCATAAGAGAGTTAGTGATTGGTGTAAACTAACCTTTAGAAATATATGAATTACAAGTTTGGAGCGATAGGGTTACGCCATATAGTAAAGAGATAGTTTTCTATGAATTAAGGTGGTACCACGGGTAATACTCGTCCTTAGAATACTATCTCTTTTTATTTTAAAAAGAAGGAGAGATAATATGACTTTATATGAAGAACTAAAATGGAGAGGACTTATACAAGATATTAGTAGTCCAGATCTTATAGATAAGTTAAATAATGGAGGTCTAACTTTTTATATAGGAACAGATCCAACCGCAGATTCAATGCACATTGGACATTATTCATCATTTTTAATATCAAAAAGACTTGCTAAAGCTGGACATCATCCAATACTTTTAGTTGGAGGTGCTACTGGTCTTATTGGGGATCCAAAGCCAACTGCTGAACGTCCAATGATATCAAAAGAAGCAGTAGAACATAATTTTAAAGGCCTTAAAAAACAAGCAGAAGAAATATTCGGATTTGAGGTTGTAAATAATTATGACTGGACAAAAGATATAAATGTAATTGACTTTCTAAGAGATTATGGTAAGTACTTTAATATTAATTATATGCTTGCCAAAGATAAAGTAAAATCAAGACTAGAAAGCGGTATTACATATGCAGAATTTTCATATATGATATTACAAGCATTAGACTTTATGCACCTATATGAAGAAAGAGGATGTACACTACAAGTTGCTGGTTCTGACCAATGGGGAAATATTACCGCAGGTATTGAACTAGTACGTAAAAAATTAGACAAAGAAATTTATGGTATGGTTATGCCATTAGTAACTGATTCAAATGGTGTGAAATTTGGTAAGACAGAGGGAAATGCCCTATGGTTAGACAAAAATAAAACATCTAGTTATGAATTATATCAATACTTAATTAACCTAGAGGATTCTATGATTATAGAATATCTAAAAAAGCTAACATTCTTATCAAAAGAAGAAATAGAGGAAATTGAAAAAAGACATAATGAAAATCCAGGATTAAGAGAAGCTCATAAAATTTTGGCAAGAGAAGTTATTACTGATATTCATGGAAAAGAAGAATATGAAAAAGCACTTAAACTTAGTCAAGTATTGTTTAGTGGAGATATAAAAGAACTAACTTCAAAAGAAATAGAAGAAGTATTCAAAGGTGTTCCAACATATGAAACAGAACCTGGCCAAACATTAATTGATGTATTAGTTGAATCACATGCCGCATCGAGTAAAAGAGAAGCAAGAGAGTTTATTAACAATGGTGCCATAAGTATAAATGGTGATGTTGTAAAAGACGAGAATTGTTTAATAGATAACTCAAAAGCAATAGATGATAAATATATTGCGATTAGACGTGGTAAAAAGAAATACTACTTAATAATATTAAAATAACAAACAAAAAAACCGGAGAAATCCGGTTTTTAATTTTAATATTAATACTATCTGTTGTAGAACTCAACGATTAGAGTTTCTTTAATGTCTGGATTTAATTCATTTCTCTCAGGCATTCTAACATAAGTACCAATCATTTTACCTTCGTCATATGTAACGAATTCAACTCTATTAGTTACTTTTTCTAGAGATTCTTTAACAACTTTTAAATCTTTATCCTTATCTTTTAAAGTTATAGTAGAACCAGGTTTAACTCTGTATGAAGGAATATCAACCTTTTTACCATTAACTAAGATATGACCATGATTAACAAGTTGTCTTGCTCCACGACGAGTAGAAGCAAATCCTAAACGATAAACTAAGTTGTCAAGTCTTGATTCAAGTAATTTTAAGAAATTTTCACCATGAATACCTTGCATTTTACCAGCTTCAAGGAAAGTTTTCTTAAATTGCTTTTCATTAAGACCATACATAAATCTAACTTTTTGCTTTTCTTTTAATTGAACACCATAGTTAGATAGTTTACCTTTTCTATCAGCTCCATGTTGACCAGGTCCATATGGACGTTTAGCTATTTCTTTACCAGTTTCTGATATTGAAAAACCAACACGACGAGCTTGTTTGTAACTAGAACCAGTATATCTTGCCATAATTTTCCTCCTTATTTATATTACACAAACAAAGAATCTTACCTTAACATTATAGGGAGTTTATTTTAATGACTTCACCAACAGCGAGGTTACTATCAAACTTAATAAACACGTTACAACATTAAAATAAGCGTAAACGCTGTTCATTTGAATATGCGTCTATAATTATATTATAAGTATAGTAAATAGTCAAGGTAAAAATCTTATAGAATAAGGGAAAAAGAGCACAAAAATCAATAAAAAAACAAAAATCAATAAAATTTGACAAATTTATAGGAAAAATTCAATCTTTATGTTAAAATAAGTATAGAATTTAGAATAGAGGTGTTGTATGAAAAGTAAAACTATTTTGATTACAGTTATATTACTTTTAATTATTACTTTAATTGTCATTATAGTTTTGTCTAAGAGAAAGAGATCGAAAAGACTAAAGAATCTTATTGAGCAACTTGATAGAGAAAAAAATATAATTGAAACTGCACCTATTCCTTCAGAACTTTCAAAACTAGAAACCATTATTAAAAATGATAAAATAGAAGAAAAATACAACAACTGGATGGAAAGATTTGATTTAATTAGGACAGAGAACATAGATAAGATTAATGATATGATAATTGATCTAGATATAACTGGTGGAATGAAATATAATCAGTATATTAAAAAAATTGCACAAGTAGAAATAGAACTTGCAAAAGCAAAAGAGTTAACTGATACACTACTAGATGAAATAAAAGAAATAACATTAAGTGAAGAAAAATATAGAAGCATTATAACAAAACTAAAAACAAGATACAGAGAATTATCAAATTCATTTGATACTCATAAAAAAGAGTATGGTGATATTGCTGAAATAATAGAACTTCAATTTGAAAACATAGAAAAAAGATTTCAAGATTTTGAAAGTGCTATGGAAAAAAATGAATACAATGAAGTAGTTCATATAGTAAAAGCAATAGATTCAATGATAGATCATATGGGTATAGTAATAACTGAAGTACCTGATTTAGTACTTTTAACTACTAAGCTAATTCCAAAAAGAATTGAACAAATAAATACAACATATGATGAAATGACAGGAAGAGATTATCCGCTTGAATACTTACAAATACCATATAATATAGAACAAACTAATAAAAATGTTAGTAACATAATAGATAGAATTAAAGTATTAAATCTAGAGGATTGTATGTTTGAACTTAAAACAATGCTTGAGTACTTGGACTCATTATTTGTTGATTTTGAAAATGAAAAACTAGCAAGAAAAAAGTTTGAAGAAGATGCTCCACTTTTTGAAAGAAAGTTAGAAAAAATAAATAAAATGGTTAGTGATATATACAATCAATTAGATGAAATAAAAAGCTTATACGATTTAAAAGATGAAGATGTTACTATAATTGATGAGGTAAATACATCATTAATAGATATTAATAAAGATTATAAAAAAGAAATTAAAAATCTAAAGAAAAGGACTATTCCTTATACTCAGGTAGTTAAAGATATAGAAGTATTCAGCAACAGATTAAAATCGGTTGATGAAGAATTAGATGTAGCACTTAAATCATTAGGAAATATGTATGAAGATGAACAAAGAGCAAGAGAACAACTAGATGAAATACAAGAATTATTAAAACAGTCAAAAATAAAAATAAGAGCATTTAAGCTACCAATAGTAACAAATGATTATTTTGTACAATTATCTGAAGCAAATGATGCAATACTTGAAATAATAAAAGAATTAGAAAGAAAACCAATAGTAATAAAAACATTAAATACAAGAGTTGATACAGCTAGAGATTTAGTATTAAAGTTATATAACACTACAAATGAAACTACTAAACTTGCAAGAATGTCAGAAATGTCAATAGTATATGGAAATAGATTCAGAAGTAGTTATGACAATATAGATCAAGGATTAAATCAAGCTGAAATATTATTCTACAAAGGAAACTATAGAAGATCGCTTGAAGTATCAATAAGAGTAATAGAAGCAGTAGAACCTAACTTTGGTAAAAAACTAGATAACTTTTATAAAAAAGAGATATAATAATCTCTTTTTTTCTGATATAATAATTATTGGTGATAAGAATGGGATTATTCAGCAAGATAAAAGAAAAATTCGTAAAAGAAAAGAAAAAAGAGGATGTAGCTCCAATAAATGACATAGAATTACAGAAAATAGATGCAAAAGAAGAAAATAAGAAAGAAAAAGTTGTCGAAAATGTAAAGGTATATGAAAAAGGCCTAACAAAATCAAGAGAAAATTTTGTATCTAAACTAGTTGGACTAACTAATAAATATAAGAAAATAACTGATGAATACTTTGATGAATTAGAGGAAATTCTTATTAATGCAGATATAGGCGTAGAAACAGTTATGAATTTTATTGATAGGTTAAAAGAAAGAGTAAAGCACGAAAAAATAGAAGATACAGAGTACTTAAAAGAAATTATAGTAGATGAGCTATTTATAATATATGTTAATGATGAAGTAATAACTAGCAAAATTAACTTTGCAAATGAAGGACCAACTATAATACTATTTGTAGGAGTAAATGGAGTAGGAAAAACAACAACAATTGCTAAGATTGCAGATAAATTAAAAAATGAAGGCAAAAAGGTCATGCTAGTGGCAGGAGATACATTTAGAGCAGGAGCAACCAAACAATTAGAAGAATGGGCAAATAAAGTTGGAACATCTTTTACAGGACGTAGTGAAGGCGCAGATCCAGCTAGTGTTGTATATGATGGGCTAGAAAAAGCAAAAGAAGAATCCATAGATGTAGTATTAATAGATACCGCAGGGCGTTTACAAAATAAGACTAATCTTATGAAAGAACTTGAAAAAATAAATAAAGTAATAGGTAAAATAATACCGGGTGCACCACATGAAACATTATTAGTAATAGATGCAACTACAGGTCAAAATGGTATAAGTCAAGCAATTGCATTTAAAGAAATAACAAATATCACAGGAATAGTACTAACAAAATTAGATGGAACTGCAAAAGGTGGAATAGTTTTGGCAATAAAAGAAAAAGTAGGAATCCCTGTTAAATATATTGGATTAGGTGAGAAAAAAGAAGATTTACAACCATTTGATATTGAAAAATATATATATGGTTTATTTAAGGATATGATGTGAGGTTAATATGGATAAAGATATGGATAGAAGAATTTATTTAAATAATTTATATGATTATTACAAAGGTTTATTTACAGAAAAACAACAAGAATATTTTGAAGAGTACTACTATAATAACTTGTCTCTTTCAGAAATCGCAGAGAATAATAATGTAAGTAGAAACGCTGTACACAATCAAGTAAAAATAGTTGAAACTAGACTAGAAGAGTTAGAAAGCATTCTAGGATTATATAAGAAAAAAGAACAAATAATTGATTTAATATTTAATGAAGTTTCAGAACAAACTTTAGAAAAAGTAGAAAATTTACTATAGAAGAAAGTATTTATTATACTTTTCTTTTTCTTTATGATAAAATAATAATTGGTGAAGAAAAATGTTTGAAAGTTTAGGAGACAGATTACAAAACGCAGTATCTAAAATAAAAGGGTACGGAAAAATAACAGAAGATAACATAAGTGAAATGATGCGAGAAATAAGACTTGCATTATTAGAGGCAGATGTTAACTATCAAGTTGTTAAAGAATTTACTAATAATGTAAAAGAAAAAGCTCTAGGAGAAGAAGTAAAAAGAAGTATTAAACCTGGAGATATGTTTGTTAAAATACTTAATGATGAATTAACTGAATTATTAGGAGGAGAAGAAAAACCTCTAAATTTAAAAGGCAATCCAGCAACATTAATGTTAGTGGGATTACAAGGTTCAGGTAAAACCACTACAATAGGAAAACTTGCGAATTATTTAAGAAAAAAGCATGCAAAGAAGCCCCTTTTAGTAGCGTGTGATGTATATAGACCTGCCGCAATAGATCAATTAAAGCAGCTAGGGAAACAGCTAAATATCGAGGTATATGAAGAAGGCAAAAACAATCCAGTAGAGATTGCAAAAAATGCAATTAATTATGCCAAAGAAAACAAATATGATTATGTTCTAATAGATACTGCAGGTAGACTTCATGTAGATGAAGAATTAATGGAGGAGTTAGAAAACATAAGAAAAGAAGTCTCACCAGATGAAATACTTCTAGTAATAGATGCTATGATGGGACAAGATGCAATAAACGTAATAACTGGATTTAATGATAAATTACCATTAACAGGAGTAATTCTCACAAAATTAGATGGTGATACACGAGGTGGAGTAGCGCTTTCTGTAAGACATTTAACTAATGTACCAATAAAATTTATTGGTGTGAGTGAAAAACTAGATGGATTAGATTCATTTGACCCAAAACGTATGGCTGGAAGAATTCTTGGGATGGGAGATATAGTATCCCTAGTAGAAAAAGCAACAGAAGCAATTGATGAAAAAGAAGCAGAAAAAGCTGCAAAGAAAATGCAAAGCGGTAAATTTGACCTAGAAGATTTTCTAAATCAAATGAAACAAATAAAAAAACTAGGCCCACTAGAAAACCTAATAAAATTAATACCAGGAGCTTCAAAGATGGGATTAAATAACATA
>ULQL01023465.1_pt1 | contig 19331 bp, 16 predicted proteins | sample 1954411 | NCBI WGS metagenome assembly ULQL01 (sample SAMEA4835654, study PRJEB28245) | human gut metagenome | biome: gut microbiome; material: fecal sample | place: Denmark | collected 2008 | reverse complement strand
CTGCCATAACCGCCAGCTGAATCGGCGTCGTCAACACATATCCCTGCCCGATTCCCGCGTTGTATGTATCCCCCTGCAGCCATTGCTCGCCCAGAATTAATTCTTTCCAGCGTCTGGTCGGCATCAGACCTGATTTTTCACCGGGCAGATTAATACCTGTCGGCATGCCGAATCCAAACCGTTTGGCCATGGCGGCAATCTTGTCGATGCCGGTGCGACGGGCGACTTCGTAAAAATAAATGTCGCAGGAATGCATCAACGCTTCTTTTAAATCGACATTGCCGTGTCCGCTGGCTTTCCAACAGTGAAAACGGTGCGACCCCATCATAATATGGCCGCCGCAGAAAATCTTTGTATCCGGGCGGATAACGCCGGCTTCCAAAGCGGCCAGAGCCACGACCATCTTGAACGTCGAACCGGGAGAATACAATCCGCCCAGCGCTTTATTCAGCAGCGGATTTTTTTCGTTCGTTGAAATTTCTTCCCATTCTTCGTTGGACAAGCCACGATTGAATTTATTCGGATCAAAGCTGGGGGTTGAAACCAATGCCAGAACTTCACCGGTATAAATGTCTAAAAGAACGGCCGCGCCGCTTTCATTTTTCATTTTTTCATACGCAATTTTCTGCAAACGCATGTCAATCGTCAACGGCAAAGTCGTTCCGGGAATACCTTCGTCACGTTCGATCTCGCGGATAACCCGTCCAACGGCATTGACTTCGACACGCTGGGCGCCTTCTTTACCGCACAAAGCCGTATTGTATTCCAACTCTATGCCCGATTTACCGACACGGAATCCCGGCAGTTTCAACAGCGGATTGCCGGAAGCGATTTCTTCTTCCGAAACGGCGCCGACATAGCCGACAACATGCGCGGCAGTTTCTTTGAACGGGTAAAAACGGCTGAGACCTTCGTCAATAATAATTCCCGGCAGATCCGGCGCGTTTAACTGTATCGCCGCCATTTGTTCCCAGGTCAGATTTTCCCGGATCGTTACCGGCGTAAAATCGCGCGAGCGGCGCACGTCTTTGCGGATCCGCTGGATTTCTCCGTCCGTCAGCGGCAGAATTTTATTCAAAGCTTCCAGCGTTGCGTTCAGATTGCCTTCCGTTTGTTCGGAAATAACCAATACGCGGAAATTCTGGTTATTCTGCGCCATCGGCTGGCCGAAACGGTCAAAGATCAGTCCTCTGGGCGGCGCCAGCAGGCGCGTGCTGATCCGGTTTTCTTCCGCCAGCGTTTTGTACCTGTCCGATTCCAATACCTGCAGATAATACATGCGCCCCAGCAGGATCGAAGATAAAAAAAGTTCGCCGCCCGCCAGCATTGCCGCCCGGCGGGTTAACATTTTTCCTTTATCTCCGTCACGCGTAATCATTTTTCTTTATCCAGCAAATATAAATGCAAAGCGGCGCACGGCCAGGAAACCAGAGGGTAACATAACAGCAGCAGCAAATAACTGATAAAAGCGATTGTGACCGGTGTAAAAACAGCGTAATTAATCGAAACAAACAACCATTTCAAAAAATAAGCACCGAAAGAAAATAAAGCAAATCCGAACCAGACAAAAACAAAAGATTTCCCCAACAGATAACGACGGTGCGTTTTTGTTGTCAGGTAAAACAACGTAAAGACCAGCGTATTAACCCCTAAAGGCGTACCGTCCAGAAAGTCCAAAAACAACCCCGTTATAAAAGCGCTGAAAACAGAAAAATCATACGGCCTGTAAACCGCCCAATAAAAAACGGGAATCAGCGTCAGATAAGGCCGGACCGAAGAATAACCGGGCAAATATGTCGGCGCGACGGAAAACAGCAAAATCAGGATTGTCAGCAGTTTCGGCGAATATTGCCTGAACTTTGCCGCGACCTGATCGCAAAAAGGCTGATTGATTAAGGAGAAACTTCGCATATCGGATCCGGTAACAAGCCCGAAAGGCCGTAATCAACAATACGCACCATTTCCAGTCGGCTGCGGTTAAAAAAGGGACGAACTTTAATTACACCGTCATTAACGGAAACGATCACGCCGACCGGTAAACCGGCCGGATAAACGCCGGCCATGCCGGACGTAACGATTCTGTCGCCGACGGAAACTTTGGCGTTATTGGGCAAAGAAATCAGCTGCGGATATTCCGTATTGTCGCCAGACAAAATCGCCGGCGTGTCCAGCGGTTCTATTTTCACCGGCACGCGCGAGTTAATATCCGTAATCAGCAAAATTCTGGCGGCATTAATACCGACCGACGCAATTCGTCCGACCAGACCGTCGCCCGTTAAAACAACGTTTCCTTTTTCAATTTCCTGCTTCTGTCCGACAAAAGCGATCAAAGACTGGGCGAAAGAATTTCCCGTATCGGCAATAACGCGCGAAGTAATGGAAATTGCCTGCGGCGGAGGAACATAATTCAAAAGATCCGTCAGATAAGCGTTTTCTTTGCGCAGCTGTTCCGTATCCAGCCGGATCAGGTTCAACTCCTGATTTTCACGCCGCAACCGCGTATTTTCCTGACGAATTGACACCAGTTCATGCATGTTCTGTATGAACCGGGACGCCGCTTCGGCCGGTTTTGACAGTAAAGACAGGACAGGCGTTGCAATATCGTTAAAAAGAACTTGCGCCTTTTCCACTAAAATCGTATCGGCTTTTCCCAACAGCATCAACCCGAATGCGGCCATTACCAACACCAGAACGGCAAAACGCCGTAATTTTGTTTTAACCTGATGCAGTGACGCCGTATTGCCGGAATGCTGCTTTCCCATATGAATTACCCTCTCTTAAAAAGGGAAAAGGCTTAGTACATTGTCGAAAGAATATTACGCAGTTTTTTAATTTCTTCCAACGCGCGGCCGGTTCCCATGGCAACGCATGTCAGGGGATCTTCGGCGATCGAAACGGGCAGTCCCGTCGATTTACGCAATACGCGGTCTAAATTTGTCAAAAGCGCGCCGCCGCCCGTTAAAACAATGCCTTTGTCGACAATATCGGCAGCCAGTTCGGGCGCCGTATGTTCCAAAGCGACTTTAACGGCTTCGACAATCTGGCTGACGGGTTCGGCCAGACTTTCGGCGATTTGACGTTCCGAAATCGTTAATTCTTTCGGCACGCCGTTCATTAAATCACGGCCCTTGATTTCCATTGTGCGGCCTTCGCCCTGTTCCGGCGGACAGGCCGATCCGATCGCTTTTTTAATTCTTTCGGCGGAACCTTCCCCGACCAGCAGGTTATGATTGCGGCGGATATAAGAAATAATCGCTTCGTCCATTTTATCGCCGCCGACGCGGACGGAACGGGCGAAAACAATGTCGCCCAAAGCCAAAACGGCGACTTCGGTCGTACCGCCGCCGATATCGACAACCATCGACCCCGTCGGTTCCGTAACCGGCAGACCGGCGCCGATCGCCGCCGCCATCGGTTCTTGAATTAAAAACACCTTGCGCGCGCCGGCCGCTTCGGCAGATTCCTGAATGGCGCGCTGTTCCACCGCCGTCGAACCGGACGGAACGCAGATAATAATCATCGGGGAAACGAAATTACGGCGGTTGTGCGCTTTGTAAATAAAGTGCTTGATCATTTCTTCGGCGACTTCAAAATCCGCGATCACGCCGTCGCGCAAAGGACGCACCGCCCGAATGGAACCCGGCGTCCGGCCCAGCATCTGTTTGGCTTCGTCACCGACGGCCAGAACGTGTTTTTTGCCTTTTGATTCGGCAATCGCGACAACAGACGGTTCGTTTAAAACAATACCGCGTCCCTTGACATATACTAAAGTATTTGCGGTTCCAAGGTCTATGGCCATATCTGCGGACAGCCAGCCGGTCAGCTTTGAAAGCATTGCGCCCCCTTAAAAAAAATTAAACTTATGAATATCTATATACCTCACTTCGGCTTCAAACAAGCAAAGATACGGCAGATTTCAGTTTAATTTACTCCAAGAAGTGTAAAGCCTTGGTTAATATACCCCGACTTTTTACGTCATTGACGATGTAATCCGGCGCAAAGCGGTGTCTGAACCAGGTCATCTGCCGTTTAGCGTAATTTCTGGTCATGCGGCAGGCGTGATCGACAGCCTGATCCCGCGTCATTTCGCCGTTTAAAAAAGCTTTGATTTCCGAAACGCCGAGCGCTTTTAACACAAGGCTGTCCGCCGGCGGTTTCTTGGCAAGCAGGATACGGACTTCCTCGACGGCCGGGCCGTGCATCATCTGCTGAAAACGTTCGTCGCAGCGTCGATACAACTCTTCACGCGGCAGCTGTGTCAAAAAACATAAAAAATCAGCGTCGATTTCCTTTTTAAACGGCAAAGACTGCCAGTAAGTAACGGATTTTCCCGTTTGCGCCAGCACTTCGGCCGCGCGTAAAATACGCTGCGGATCCGTAAAAGGAAAAGAAGGATCTTTTTTCCGAAAGTCCGCCAAAAACCGGTCATAGCCCGATTCCTCAAACTCCCGGCGGACCCGGCCGCGCACGGTTTCATCGGCCTGCGGAACCGGAGAAATTCCTTTTATCAAAGTCTGCAAATAAAATCCCGTGCCGCCGACAACAATCGGAACCCTGCCTTTTTCCCAAGCTTCTGCTATCTCCCGCGCCGCCAGCCGCACCCATTTAAAAACGGAACAGTTTTCTTCGGGTTCCAAAAAACCGTACAGCCGGTGTTCCGCTGTTTTTTCCTCGGCCGGCGAAGGACGCGCCGTCAGCGTCGGAACATCACGGTAAACCTGCATGCTGTCGGCGTTTATAATCCTGCCGCCCAGCCGCCGCGCCAAATCAAGCGCCAGCCCGGACTTGCCCGAAGCCGTCGGACCTGCGACAACAATCACTTTGTTTTTACCCTGTTTTGGGTTACAAAGAAATTGTTCTTCGTTTTTACAAGAGGAGTCCGCCGTGAGTACCATTCCTTTATTTCGTCCTTTTAAAGCCGTCCGTCCGACGCCCGAATTTGCCGCCGAAGTCGCAGCGCCGCCTTATGATGTTCTTGATACAAAAGAAGCGCGGGTAAAAGCAAGCGGAAAACCGTATTCTTTCCTGCATATTTCCAAAGCGGAAATCGATCTGCCGGAAAATACAAACCCTTATGATCCGTCCGTATATATAAAATCGGCGCAAAATTACGTTTTTCTGCTCAACAACGGCGTTCTGAAACAGGACGAAAAACCCTGTTATTATGTTTACCGCGCCATCATGGGCGATCATGTGCAAACAGGATTGGCCGTTGCCGCCAGCGTCGCCGAATATGACAAAAACAGAATCCGCCGTCATGAATTTACGCGGATTGACAAAGAAGACGACCGTGTGCGCCAGATTGACGCCTTGAGCGCGCAGACAGGGCCGGTATTACTGGCTTATCACCAGATCCCCGCCGCGGACGCCGTCATCAAAAAAACGACAAAGCGGCCGCCGGCGTATGAAGTCACGGCCGATAACGACGTCCGACACGCCGTTTGGGTTATTGACGACGACGAAGATATTCGGACAATTACGTCCGCTTTTGACAAACAGGACGTTGTTTATATCGCCGACGGGCATCATCGTTCCGCCGCGGCGTCCCGCATCGCCAAAAAACGCGCCGAACAAAACCCGAATCACACCGGCGCCGAAGATTACAATTCTTTTCTGGCCGTCGCTTTTCCGATCGAAGAAATGAAAATTCTGGATTACAACCGTATCGTCAAAGACCTGAACGGACTGACGCCTGCCGATTTTTTAAAAGCGCTGGAAAAAGACTTCATCGTTTCGGCCGTCGAAGGCATTGCCGGACCGCGGGAAAAAAATACTTTCGGGCTTTATTTGGAAAAACAATGGTATTTGCTGACCCTGAAAAACAAACCGGCCGGCAATGATCCCGTAAAACTGCTGGACGTCAGTCTTTTGTCCGATCTGGTTTTGGATCCGGTTTTGGGAATAAAAGACCTGCGCAAGGACAAACGGATCGATTTTGTCGGCGGCATGCGCGGATTAAAAGAGCTGCAAACCCGCGTTGACAGCGGAGATTTCGCCGCGGCGTTCGCCTTATATCCGACGCAAATGTCCGAATTGACGGCCGTCGCCGACAGCGGGCAGGTTATGCCGCCGAAATCAACGTGGTTCGAACCGAAACTGGCCGACGGACTGATTTCCAATCCGATATAAAAAAGCGGGGCTTTGTCCCCGCTTTGTTTATCTGATCGGTATCTGAACCGTTAGCGGCTGTGTCGTATCAATATCATGCGGCGGTTCCAGCAACGGTTCAAAATATTTGGCAATGCAGGAACGCACCTTTTCTCCGACGGGCATTCCCAAAATGTCAAACGTTTCTTTAAAGCCGAAAGACGGCAGCGTCCCGAACGGGGAAACCATAAAAGAAACTTCGCGCATTTCGGTCAACCCGCATTTTCTGAAATCGGCGGCATGAGCGTTGATCCGGATTTGCAGCTGTCTTAAATACTGCCGGCGCACTTCGGGTTCCGTAACGAAAAATGCCGAAGATTCCGCCGGGGAATATTTCAAAACATAACGCTGATAAAATTCCGTATCCGACAGTTCCGCCGAAACCATACGGCCGGAATCTTTTTCAATAAAATGCGACAGCAGGTATAACAATTTTTCTTCCGCCGATCTGAAATCCGGCGCGTAGTCTTTTTTGGAAACGGTCACTTTCCAAAACTGCCGGTCTTCTTTTCCGGCCTGAACCGCCGTCAGCGAAATGAATTTTTCATAAATGGGGTGACGATCGTACATTGTTGTCGGCAAAATTTCCGGCTCGTCAATCGGGTGAGCGGTTTCTGCCGTGCCGATACTGCTTCTGACACTTGTGCTGCCATCTTTTTTAACACCGAATTTCAACCTTAAAATCACGGCGGCGGGCGACGTTAAACGATATCCTTTTGATTCCAGAACCGGTTTCAATTTGGCTAAGAATTGCTGATATTCGATATCGTCTTTGGAAACGTCTTCGTTCATCAGATGGATTACGGCCGTTTTAACGGGCGGCGTCCGGCTTAAATAAGAATCGACGGACATGGGAATTTTATCTTCAATCGGCAGCTGACAACCGGCGATAAAGAAAAAAGCAGACAGCAGAAGTTTTTTCATTGTTCAAGCCAAAGAAACAACGCCGGATTCAATTGCTTTGAGCATAACGGCCACATCGCGCCAGCCTGATACGGGAAAACCGTCGTCGCCGATAACGTCAACGCCTTTTTCACGACAGAAATCAATCATTTCCTTTTCGTCCGCATTAAAAACCAGTTGCCACAAATCTTCAAATTCCTTTTTGGAATAATCCGGAGCGGCGCCGAACAAGCGAACGGTCAATCCGTCGGTTTCGGAAACCAGCTCGTCATTGGTTCCTTCGGCCAATTCCGGTTTTTCCGGCAAATAATCCTGCGCGCGAATGACGGTTTGTGTTTGCATTTTTTTCTCCTTTGTTCATATTACTGATATGTAAACATATTTATTATTTTTCTGCAACAAAGGAAAAAGCAATGATACCGCGTTACAGCCGTCCCGAAATGAGTGCCGTCTGGTCTGATGAAAACAAATTCAAAACCTGGTTTGAAATCGAAGCATGCGCCTGTGAAGCGCTGGCGAAACTGGGCAAAATTCCGCAGTCCGCCGTTGATGATATCCGGACCAAAGGCCGGTTTGATCAAAAACGCATTGATGAAATCGAAGCCGAAGTCAAACACGACGTGATCGCTTTTCTGACGAATGTCGGAGAAAACGTCGGGGAAAGCGCCCGTTTCATGCATCAGGGGATGACGTCTTCGGATGTTTTGGATACGTCTTTTAATATGCGGTTGACGCAATCGGTTGATATTTTATTAAAAGACATGGATCGGCTTTTAGCCGCCTTAAAAAAGCGTGCCGAAGAACATAAATACACTTTATGCATCGGACGCAGTCACGGCATTCACGCCGAACCGACGACGTTCGGATTGAAAATGCTGGGATTCTATGCGGAATTTGAACGCAATAAGGAAAGATTGATCGCCGCGCGCAAAGAAGTTTCCACCTGCGCCATTTCCGGTGCCGTCGGCACTTTTGCCACGATTGATCCGCGTGTCGAACAATATGTTGCCGAAAAACTGGGTTTAACGCCGGAACCCGTTTCAACGCAAGTTATTCCTCGCGATCGTTATGCCGTTTTGTTCACGACTGTCGGCATTATCGCTTCCTCCATTGAACGCTTAGCCATTGAAATACGTCATTTGCAACGAACCGAAGTCCGTGAAGCCGAAGAATATTTCTCTGCCGGACAAAAAGGGTCTTCCGCCATGCCGCACAAACGCAATCCCGTCTTGTCCGAAAATCTGACCGGATTGGCCAGATTATTACGTTCTTATGCTATTCCCGCCATGGAAAATGTTGCCTTATGGCATGAACGCGACATCTCGCATTCTTCCAACGAAAGAATTATTGCGCCCGATGCGATGATCGGTTTGGACTTTTGTTTAAACAGATTAGCCGGCATCATTGAAAAGTTGTTGATTTATCCCGAAAATATGTTGGCAAACCTGAACCGTTTAAAAGGGCTGATCTTTTCTCAACGCGTGATGTTGGCTTTGGTCGATACCGGAATGAAACGTGAAGACGCTTACAAACTGACGCAACGCAACGCGATGAAAGTCTGGGCCGGCGAAGGAACGTTCAAAGATCTGCTGGAAGCCGATTCGGACGTGATGAACGTCATCACAAAGGAACAGCTGGAAGCTTTGTTCGATTTAAACTTTTACACCGCGCAAATCGATTTCATTTTCAAAAAAGTATTCGGATAACGGTAAAAAGGCTCGGTTTCCCCGAGCTTTTTTTATTCTTTGATTGAACATATCGCCGTTATTGTGTATCCTGTCGGTTGTGTCTTAGCAGGCACGGAGGCCTAGAAAACCTCTTTAATAAGGTCGGCGCAGATATGCGTCGTTAGCTGTTTTGCCTATGGTGAAACAGACAAAATATCCCCGATTTTTTCAAAGGTCGGGGAGCTTTTGGCGTATGTTCAGAACACACCCCGTCATTATCTCTGAAAAAACGGAGGTGTTTAAAGGTCAAAAGGATCATTTACCTTATTATGGTTTTTCTACTCCCCGACCGCCTGATTAAGGCGGTTTTCGTTTACTTTAAGGAGATTAGAGCATGAAACAATCGAAAACAACGATGAAAGAATTGACGCGCCGCTATCGCGCGGTGCTGATCAAATGCGCTTTGCTGAATTTGGCGGCATTTTCCGTCGCAATGCCGGCAAAGGCGGATGTTGTAATCGGCGATGGAGATACAGCAATTTATACACGAATTTCCAAAAAAGGAGAAGGAGAGGAAAAAAGAAATCGTTACACGATTAAAGTCAACAACAACGACGAAGAATTTTTCAACTTTTCTCCCGACGCTTTGAAAATGACGGGCGGGAATCTGATTGTTGAATCCAAAGTCGGCGATTGGCTGGATTGGCAGGGAACGGGCGGTATCGACATTTCCGGCGGAACGGTTTCGGCAAAAAATGAAGAAACTTTGAGCTTTTACCGCGGTCCGGTGTCAATTTCGGGAAACGCCGTTATCAATACGGCGATGATGTCCGATGTAAACACAACAATTTCCGGCGGAAGAATCACACTTGCCGATACAAACGACGCCAACAGAGAACTGTACTTCGGCAAAGGATTGGGGATTGACGCGGCGGATGAACAAACTTCCGGAACTTTATCAATTTCCGGCGGCGACATCACTTTGGGGAAAAACCGTTATATTGTGTTGTTGAGAGAATGGGGCGATGATGACACGGAAAACCTTCCCGCCGCCTATCACGGAGACATTAAAATCAGCGGTGGAAATATTACGCTGAATAAAAACGCTCAAATTATCAGAACCGATAACGACAACAACGAAGTCGGCAAAACTCTGGTTTTCAACTATCTGAAAGATTCCCGTCCGAATGAACTGTCCAAAACAACGGGTGAAATCGACATCTCCGGCGGAACGGTTACTCTCAACGACACGGCGTCGATTGTAAATCATTCGTCCGACGGCACAATTCGCATTTCCGACGCGGCAATCATCAATGTCAACGGAAACAACAGATTTGAAAACGCAAAGGGCATCGCCGCGGCGGACTTTACGGGCGGCGAAATCAACTTGAACGGCGCGCTGACGGCGAACATTGCCGCAACGGGAGGAACGATTGTTTTCGGCAAAGAAACGGCTCGTCTGAACGGCGATTTGTCGGGGTCGAATGTTGATTTGATATTCAAAGACAACTATGCGCTGTCCAACTTGAACAACAAAGCGACATTGAAAAACATCACCATCGCCGACGGCAAAACGCTGGACATCGGAACGGGTATGCTGACGGCTGATCTGATTTCCGGCGGAACGATTTCGGCGATTTTGACCGACGCGGCGAAAACGTCCGCGATCGTCAATGCGACGGCGCAAAACGCAACGCTGAAACTGGACATGAGCAACGCTTCGCGCGACGCGGTGACGGAATACAAAATCACAAACGGCGTGGGTTTCACGTTCGGCGACTATGCGACCAACCGCTACGCCGTATCCGATTCCGAATTCGACATCGCCGCCGCCAAAACGCTTGAAAAGCTGAGCAACTGGAAAGGCGGCAATTTGTGGATTTTGCGTTTGGCGACCGCTTCCGAAGCCGCAATTGAAGATTTGGAAAAATCCGGCGTCGTATTGCCCGAAAGCGAAAAACAGGCGTCGAAAATTCTGGATCTGGCGAACGAAGTGCTAAACAAGCTGCCCGAACATACGCAAAAGATCATTGAAAAAGTCAACGACTTGCTGGACAAGGCGGCGGGCAAAACCGCCGAAGTGCGCCAAATCCTGAAAGAAGTCGCCCCCGACACCGCTCAATCCGGCTCGAAAATGGCGACAAGCACGGCGAAATCCGTCATCAACGTCGTCGGATCGCGTTTCGGCGGCGGCATGAAATCGGGCGGATCGTCGGCGGGCGCGGTCGTTCGGGCGGTGATTACGCCGCCGGCAGATCGTCCGTTTGGGCGCAGGGCATGATGAACTACGCCAAACTGGATAAAGAGGACGGCTTCAACGCGCATTCAAACGGATTCGCGGCGGGCGCCGAAGTCAACTTCACCGACAGCTTCAAAGCCGGTATCGGTTACGCCTACACGTCCGGCGACATTTCGACCGACCGCGCGCAAACCGACGTCGATACGCACACGGGATTTGTGTACGGCGAATACAAACCGCACAAAGCCTATGTCAACGGTGTTGTCAGCTACGGTCGTTCCAAATACGACGAAAAAACGCGCACGGTCGGTTTGACCAGCGACTATAACGCCGACACGATCGCCGCGCAAATCGCCGCCGGATACGATTTAGGATTGCTGACCCCCGAAGCCGCCGTCCGTTTCACCAACGTCCGGTTGAAAGAATACACCGACGCGGCGGGCGCGACGTTGCGCGACAAAACGCAGAACACGTGGACGGGCGTCGCGGGGATCAAAGCGGCAAAAGGATATCACTTGACCGCGAATCCGAAAATCAACTTCACGCCCGAATTAAAGGTGGCGGCGACGTATGATTTCGCCCGCGACGACGAAAACCGCACGGTCGTCCTGCCCGATCATTCCAGCTATGTCGTGTCCGGCGATCCGATGAAACGGTTCGGCGTCGAAACCGGCGCGGGATTGACGGTCACGTTCGGCAATTCCTCCGAACTTTCCGTCAGCTACGAAGGCAAATTCAAGGATCATTACAAAGATCACACCGGTATGGTCAATTTGAAAGTCAACTTTTAATAACGAAAAGGCGGAGAAATTATCCTCCGCCTTTTTCATCATGCCTGTTCGGGACGGTTACTTCCTTGCTTGCGCGGCGATTTGCATAAACACGCGGGCGACCATCAGCTGTTGCGGTCGTCCCGTTTTTTTGCATTCCGTTTCAGCCCGCGTCAGCAAATCCAATGCCCGTCCGACTTTTATCAGGTTCCATTGTCTTAACTGGCGCTTAAATTCACCAACGCGTTTGAAATGAAGGCGCAAAGGGATAATTGCGGCTTCTACGCTTGATCCGTCAGAAATTTTAGCAAGTGTAAAGTGAAACTTTTTAAAATGTCCGGCAGCCGAACGCAGCAAACCGATCGGGCTTTGGCCTTCAGCAAATAAACGATCCAATGTTTCATGCAATTCTTTTTGCCGGCCGGCGGACAGAGCATACAGCATCTGGTCGATCGACAAAGCCGATGCATCACCGATACAGGCCGCCGCGTCGTCCATTGTAATCGTTTTTTGTGTTCCCATATAAGCAAACAGTTTTGCCAGTTCGGAACGCGATTGCAGCCGGTCCGCCCCCAGATTATCGGCGATAAAGGTGATAACGTCCGGCGTTGTTTGAAACCCCTGATCCGACAGAGTTTGAAAAACAAAGCGTTTTAAAGCTTCGCCTTCGTCCGCATAACAGGGGAAAACCGCCAGATCCGGCGATTCTGCGAACAGTAAAGGCAGCGAATCCTTTGTTTTTAATCCGCCGGCCGTTATAATCAGCAGGGAATCCCCTTTGTATGAAGGCAAAAAATCTTTTAAAACCGCCGTAAAATGATTATCCGCCCCGCGGACAATAATCGCGCGGCGGCCGCCCATTAAAGAAAGGGCGTTCGATTCCGCCGATAAAAGCGCCGGATCATCTTTGATCTGCGCCTGCGTCAGTTCAACCAGGCGAAAAGGATCTTTATCCGCCACGATGGCCTGGCTCATACGCGCGCGACATTCTTCAACCAGTCCTTCGTCCTGGCCGTAAAACAAAACGGCTTTAAGTTCCGGCGCTCCTGTTTTAAACAGGTTTTCAAGGGCAGACTGCGTTAATTTTGTCATTGTTCTGACTTTTCGGAAACATCATAACTTTTTAAAAACGCCGCCAGACGCAAAGCTATATCGTCCCCCAAAATTTGCATAATGCGTTCTTTGGCCGTTTGTTCGGCAACATCTGTCGCATAGGGTGACAACTGAACGTCATAACTGCTGCGCCCGACGGTGCTGTCGCGGAGCAAAGGACGGTTTTCCGGATAAGAATAAAGCGTGTAATAAGCCGTAAAGGTCATCACATAACGCGTCGCCAGATTATCCTGCCTGACCCCTTGCTGGGAAATGGCGGCTTCCGATAAACGCACTGCCAGCCGGTAACGGGGATCTTGCGATTCCCCGTGCGGCGTCAGTCTGTTTACCAGAGAACGATGCAGAATCTGTCCCGTTCTGTCGGGAATTTCATCAATAAAAACAGCAGCCAGTTCTTGCGTCAGTTGCTTGCCGGAAATCGAATCGTCCGTTCCCTGCCCGACATACAGCGGACGAAAACCGCAGGCTGTCAGCATAACAAAAACAAACGAAACAACACTTTTACGCAGCAACGACATTGACGATCTTATTCTTCACAACAATAATTTTACGAACTGTTTTGCCTTCCAGCTGAGCTTTAACCGTCGGCAGAGCCAGCGCAATTTCTTTAACGGCTTCGTCATCGCTGTCTTTGGCGACTTCAATCGTGCCGCGCATTTTTCCCATGACCTGAACAGCCATGGTAATTTTATCGTCCGCGGCCAGCGCGGCATCGGCGACAGGCCATTTTTCCGTGGCCAGCAGTGTTTCATTACCGATAAAATGCCACATTTCTTCGGCAATATGCGGCGCAATCGGCGCCATTAACCGAACCAGCGATTCAAAAGCGAAACGATACGCATACTTATCACCGTCATCTGCCGGTTTTAAATCACCGACCGCATTGGTTAACTCGCGTAAACGTGCGACGGCAACGTTAAAGCGCAATTTATCCAAATCTTCGGTCACCGCGGCGATTGTTTTATGCGCCATACGGACTAATTTGTCGGCCGCGGCGGACAGAGTTTCGGGTTTTGCCGTTTTTTCGGGGCAGGCCAAAGCCATACGCCATAAACGGTTAATATAACGCCAGGCGCCGTCAATACCGGCTTCCGTCCATTCCAGATCGCGTTCCGGCGGCGTATCCGACAGCATAAAGACCCGCGCGGCGTCGGCCCCGTACGTCGTTAAAATCGTTTCCGGGTCAACCAGATTATATTTTGACTTGCTCATTTTTTCAGAACGGCCGACCGTAACGGGCGTACCGTCTTTGATTTTTACCGCCGTGCCGTCGGATTTCTTTTCAACTTCCGTCGGAAACAGCCAGTTGCCATTCACGTCCTTGTAAGTTTCATGGCAGACCATACCTTGCGTAAATAATCCTTTAAACGGTTCGTCAATATCCAGATAGCCGCAGTCGCGCAAAGCTTTGGTAAAGAACCGGGCATACAGCAGATGCAGAACGGCGTGTTCAATGCCGCCGATATACTGATCAACCGGCAGCCAATGGTTCGCCGCATCTTTCTTAAAGCCGCAGTTCGTTTCATGCGGCGAAGCGTAACGCGCAAAATACCACGAAGATTCAAAGAACGTATCAAACGTGTCCGTTTCCCGCAAAGCAGGTTTTCCGCAAACAGGGCACGTGACATGTTTCCATGTCGGGTGACGTTCCAGCGGATTGCCGCCGGAAGCTTCAAACGTGACGTCTTCGGGCAGAGTCACGGGCAGATCCTGTTCGGGAACGGGAACAACGCCGCAATGTTCGCAGTGAATGACGGGAATCGGACAGCCCCAGTAACGCTGGCGCGAAACGCCCCAGTCGCGCAGGCGGTACTGCACCGTCGCCTTGCCTTTGCCGATTTCTTCCAGTCGTTTGATCATTGCGGGAATCGCGTCTTTGGTCGCCATACCGTCCAGAAAGGCGGAATTAACCGCCACGCCGTCGGCAATATCGTCAAAGGCTTTATCTTCAACGACAGGAACGCCTTCATCTTTATGCGCGACGACGACACGGACGGGCAGACCGTATTTACGGGCAAAATCCAAGTCGCGCTGGTCATGGGCGGGACAAGCGAAAACAGCGCCGGTGCCGTATTCCATTAACACGAAATTCGCCACATACAGCGGCAATTCCGGATTGCCGCCCAGCTTTTTAAATTCTTCGGCAAACGGGTGCATAACCTTCAACCCCGTATCGAACCCTTTCTTTTCAGCCGCTTCGATTGTGGCAACCGATGTGCCCAGAGCTTCACATTCTTTGATAAACTTTGCCAGTTCCGGGTTGTTTTTTGCCAGTTCCTGCGCAATCGGGTGACCGGCGGAAATCGCGCAGAAAGACGCTCCGAACAAAGTATCCGCGCGCGTGGTAAAGACTTCCAGCGTTTTATCCGTTCCGATAACGGGGAAATACATATAAGCGCCGTAAGATTTACCGATCCAGTTTTCCTGCATCAGACGGACTTTTTCCGGCCAGCCGTCCATTGTTTTCAGGTTTTCCAACAATTCGTCGGCATAATCCGTAATTTTCAAAAACCACTGTGACAATTTGCGCCGTTCGACAGGAGCCCCCGTACGCCACCCTTTGCCGTCAACGACCTGTTCGTTGGCCAGAACCGTTTGATCGACAGGATCCCAGTTCACCCATGAATCCTTGCGGTAGGCCAGTCCTTTTTTCAAAAAGTCCAGAAACATTTTCTGTTCGTGTTTGTAATATTCGACCTCACACGTTGAAACTTCGCGGCTCCAGTCAATGGAAAGCCCCATTTTTTTCATTTCTTCGCGCATATTGGCGATATTTTCACGCGTCCATTTTGCAGGGTGGACGCCGTGTTTAATCGCCGCGTTTTCCGCCGGCAGACCGAAAGAATCCCACCCCATCGGGTGCAGTACGTTATATCCCTGCGCCAATTTGAAACGGGCAATCACATCGCCCTGAGCATAATTGCGCACATGTCCCATATGAATTTTCCCGGACGGATACGGAAACATTTCCAAAGCATAGTACTTTGGTTTGTCAGAAGTATCCTTCGCTTTGAAAACTTCAGCTTTTTCCCAGGCTTTCTGCCATTTTTCTTCGGTTGTACGGAAATTGTATCTTTCTTCGCTCATAATCGGACTTTCAGCACAAAAGGTTAGTGGTTAAACGACTGCTTCACAATATCATTTTTAATTTTATCTGCAAGCGTTGCGTCATTTTTTTGATTAATCCAGCCGCCGTCCTTGTCTTTCCGGCGACACAAGACCGTTATCCGCACGTCCGCGCCGATTTTGACGGCGTTGATTTTCAACTGCCGCCGCGGATTTTCGGGATCGGAAAACCATTCGGTCATAACCAGTTCGTTTTGTTGAACCAAAGCGATCGGATAACGGGACAACACCGGCAAAACGGCCGGCCACAGGGGACGAGTTTCTTCACGAGACGGATTTTTCGGCTTTTTTACGGAAGGTTCGGAAGCGTCTTTTTCCTCTTTCCCGCCAAACGTAAAAGTCAGATATTTTTTATCAAAAACGGTATCGTTTTTTTCACCGGCCGTTTTTTCGGAAGGCATTTCATAGCGTCCGTTAACTTTTTCGGGATATCTGTATTCCGTTTGTCCCGTTTGGCAGGCCGTTAAAAAACAGCAGAAAGCCGAAATAATATATTTTCTCCGCATCTTTAACATTTTTCCCGGTTTGTCGTTTATTTTCAAAAATACCATAACATATTTGTCCGTACCCGATAACAAAAATAATTATTGTTTTTTAACCGGATATTGCCTTATAGCCAGCTAATATTTTATTTACAAATTTATTAGAGTATATTTCTGTGATTTTTTACGTTTTGCAACCGTTAATCAGAGGGAGCGGATCATATCCGGAAAAATAAACAATTTCTTTTCCGTATTTCAATACGCGCATGACAAACAAAAGATACACTTTGTTTTAAGTGTTCCTTAAGTTCCCGATGCTGAACTGCAACCGTTAAAGACAACTTATTTCAAGGAGAAAATTAATTATGAAAAAATACTGGCTTTCCGCTGTTTTCCTGTCGACAGCTTTTCCTTTTGCGGCAGCTGCCCAAACAGCGACCGTCGAAGCCTTTGATCAGCCGGTGGAGTTGCAGCTGGGCGGTTATATGACTTGGTACGGAACTTATACAAATCAGAAACGGACAACGTTAAAACAAACCGGTCCCGCTTCCGCGACGCCGATCGGCGAATATAACAATTTCGACCTTATGGGCAACGCCGAAATATATTTTTCAGGCTCCACAACTTTGCAAAACGGCGTTAAAATCGGCGCGATGATTCAGCTGGAAGCCGGAACAGACAGCGATACGTCCGATCATACGATTGATGAAACATACATGACGGTTGATTCCAAAATCGGGCGCATCATCGCCGGCAACGTTAAAAACGTTTCCAATCAAATGTCCGTCACTTCCCCGAACGTCAGCACGCTGGGGGTACAGGAAACCGATTTCAGGCGCGTTATTACCGTTCCCGCCTATTTTTCCTATAACAAAGCGACTTACGCCCTTTTAGACGACATTTCGACCAAGTTGTCTTATATTACGCCGACCGTTTCCGGATTTACCGCAGGAATCAGCTTGATGCCCGGCAATAAGAAAAAAGGAAAAGACGACGACAATCTGTTAATCCCCAGCGGCGGAATTAAGTTATTCAAGTACGGAGCGGACGCGGCGGCTTTGTTCCAGCATGATTTCGGTTCGTTTGATCTTGAAGCCAGCACTTCGTACACCGTCTACAAACCGAATCTGCGTGCAAACGGAGAGTGGGCGAAAGAAAAAAATATCAATGAATACGGCGCCGGTCTAAATATCGGTATTGGAAACTGGTCTGTCGGCGGTTCTTATCATTATACGAACATGTCCCGCGAAACGGCGGAATTTCTGAATCCTTATGCTAACGTCGCCAAAGGAAGCAGCTGGGACGCGGGCGTAAAATTCAGTGCCGGTCCCTTTGCGGCCAGCGCCAATGTTTTCCAATCCCGGGCCGACAGTTTGACGGTTGACGGGAAAAAAGACATATTCAGTATGTATCAGCTGTCCGCTCAATATAAAATTCTGGCAGGGGTTGACGTCTTTGCCGATCTGGCTTATTTAGATTTCAAATCAGCTTCGGACGAACGCGGTTTAAGCAACAAAGGACCTGCCGTAGCGATCGGTATGAACTTAAATTTCTGAGAATAAACATGGATATTTTGGAAAATTTTCACACAGTCTGTGCTGCTATGGAAAAAGCAGCGGCAGGCTGCGGACGCGACAAAGATCAGATCACGCTTGTTGCCGTTTCAAAAATGCATGAAACAGAAGAAATTCTACCTTTAATCGAAGCCGGCCAGCGTGTATTTGGTGAAAACCGCGTTCAGGAAGCCATGCGAAAGTATCCGCCTTTAAAAGAAAAATTTCCTGATTTAAAGCTGCATCTGATCGGCCCGCTGCAGACAAACAAAGTCAAAGAAGCCGTCCGCCTGTTTGACGTCATCGAATCCGTTGACCGCCCCGAAGTAGCGGAAAAACTGGCGGAAGAAATGAAAAAACAGGAAAAAAATATTCCCTGTTTCGTACAGGTTAATACCGGTGAAGAACCGCAAAAAAGCGGTTGTGTTCCACGTGAAACAATTTCGCTGGTTAATCACTGCCGTAATTTGGGTTTGAATATAATCGGATTAATGTGTATTCCGCCGGTTGATGATGAGCCGTCACCGCACTTTGCTTTGTTAAAAAAGCTGGCCGGCAAAGCCGGTTTGTCAGAATTATCAATGGGCATGAGCGATGATTATCCCGTCGCCATACAGCAGGGTGCAACTTTTATCCGGGTCGGAACGGCTTTGTTCGGCGTAAGAGATTATTCAAAATAAAATCCCTCAATAAAAAAGGCTCTGTTTCCCAGAGCCTTTTTCGTTTATACAATCCAATTAAAAATCAAAGCGGACGCCAACGGAAAATTCATTGGCTCTTGTTTTAATCTTTGTGCTGCTGTCGCCAAAATTTTTCTTAACGTCTTCAACCTTCAAATAACGATAGCCGACATCAACCGTGATATTTTCAGCGACTTCAAAACCTACGCCGGCGTTTAAATTCCAAGCAAATTTTGTTTTGGAAATGGAAACCAAATCTTCCGCGTCCTGATATTTTACTTTAATATCAGCCAACCCCAAACCAGCGCCGACATACGGTTTTACAATCGTTCCCGTCGAAATATCGTAATAACCGTTCAACATATACGTCTGCATACCGAACTTTTCTTTACCTGCAACACCTTCTTCGACAGACGTTTTCGATTTCAATGCCCGATAAGCGTATTCAATTTCAGCGCGGATTCCGTCTTCGGCACGGATTCCCTGAAAATCAGCACCGACGGCAATGTTTAACCCGGGCGCCTTAAAAGAAGAAGATCCCAAACCTTCTTCATCACTTAATTTAACCTTTTCCCACGAATAAACGGCTTTGACAGAAGCATACGGCGCAACGGTTTTTGTTTCCTTCTGTGCAGGCGCTGTCTGGTTCGC
>ULQL01034362.1_pt1 | contig 19451 bp, 13 predicted proteins | sample 1954411 | NCBI WGS metagenome assembly ULQL01 (sample SAMEA4835654, study PRJEB28245) | human gut metagenome | biome: gut microbiome; material: fecal sample | place: Denmark | collected 2008 | reverse complement strand
GGAGTCCTGCCAGTATTCCGGCAGACAGCACCGGAAACATAACTTTTACAGCTCAGTGGGAAGAAAGCAGTGCAGAGCTGTTGGATGGTGAATCGATCAATGTAAAAATGAAGAGGTTAGCCGGAACTGGTTCTGCGAAATATACGACCAAAAACACTACAATCACCGCAATCCAGAGGACAGACGAAAAGCCTACTGAAGCGGTCATGGCTGACTACAATTCGTTGATTTCCACAGACGCATCTACTAAACCAGTTTATGCATGGTTCGAGAATGGAGTAATCAAATGGTGGTCTGAAGCGGAAGATGTCAACGCAGGTGTGAAGCCCTCTCGTTTATGCTACGGAATGCAAAATTTGACTGACATCAGCGGACTAAACGAATGGCAGACCGGCAAGATTACCGACATGAGTGAGATGTTCGAGGACTGTAGCAAGCTTACCGATCTGACGCCTCTTGCAAACTGGCAGACAGGCAAGGTTCACGACATGAGTGAGATGTTCTATGGCTGTTCGAATCTCACGAGTCTGGCTGAACTTGCGGATTGGGATACGGGACATGTGACACGGATGTCCAGCATGTTCTCTGGCTGTAGCCAGCTTACCGATCTAACGCCTCTCGCAAACTGGCAGACAGGCCAGGTTTGCTACACGATTGACATGTTCGGTGGCTGTTCGAATCTCACGGGTCTGGCTGGACTTGCGGATTGGGATACAGGAAATGTGACAGGTACAGGTGACATGTTCTATAACTGTAGCAAGCTTACCGATCTGACGCCTCTCGCAAACTGGCAGACAGGCCAGGTTACCGACATGGGTGCCATGTTCAAAGGCTGTTCGAATCTCGCGGATCTGGCTGGACTTGCGGATTGGGATATGGGAAATGTGACAGATATGTCTAACGTGTTCGAGAACTGTAGCAAGCTTACCGATCTGACACCTCTCGCAAACTGGCAGACAGGCAAGGTTGACAACATGGGTGGCATGTTCGATGGATGTAGCGAGCTTACCGATCTGACACCTCTCGCAAACTGGCAGACAGGCAAGGTTAACAACATGAGTGCCATGTTCATGAACTGCGTAAAACTGACCAATACTGTTGGAATTAACAGTTGGAATACCTCAAAAGTAAGGTACTTTGAAAAAATGTTCACCAACTGTCCTTCCTACCCGGTCTGGTATAATACGTATTATAATTAATATTAAAATAGGGCGCGACTGTCTTTCACACCCGGTCTGGTACCTGGGATAGTAGAGGTACATTTGAACCAACAACCTAATCAGATTTTTTCACAATCCTGCGGTCAACCACCGCAGGATTTCACTTCAAAACACCTCAAAACTTACTTTTTAAAATCGCTCCATTTTGGATATTTCAAAATTTGTGAACCAAAGAGGGTTACAAAAATGGAATGGATTGGGTTACAAGAATTCCAAAAACCGTTATCCGCAAAATTGGTTAACAGCAGTAGAATGCATTTTGGATATGTCCCCCCCAAAATATCCAAAATGGAAAATGTATATCTTTATACAATCACAGAATTTATTCACATGTTTGTAGATATAAAGCGCATGAGGCCGGTCACGGAAGTTCCCGTGGTCGACCTCACATTTCAGTTTTAGGAGGAAATAGAGATACAGATGATTTCAGAACATGCTGGGATGCTGGAGCTGTTTGACCGGCAGAGAAACCACACAGACCCGGCACAGATCAGCGTGAAGACGGATAACAAATACTGGTTTACGATCGAAGGTCACAGTCTGCTCGTCAGCCCGCGCACAGTACTGCGCCATTTCGAACTGAACACGCCGTGGAACTTTGGAAGACTCGGACAGACCTATGCTCATGATGATTATGGCCTGGATGACTATTATGATTCCGCGTCGGACTTCGCGAAGCGGCACGGCATCCCGCAGCAGACTGTATCCAGGCTTATGGCTCAGGGTTATACCTACGAGGATATCGAACAAGGAAAACACCTGAAGGTGGTGGACCATCTCGGGAACCGTTATAAGTCGAAGGCAGCCATGGCAAAAGCTTACGGGATAAGCAAATTCGTCTTCGACAAACGAGAAAAGGCTGGGTGGAGTTTGGAGAAGGCTCTAACCACTCCGACTGATACCTCGAAACAGCCGATTGGCCGGATGAAACAAACAGGCAATGATCCCTCATGATGTTTTTTTCTCCCAAGCTGAATGTGTTTCTCCCAAACTGAATGTCATTTTGGGAGAAACATAAGTCTGATAAGAAAAATCAGGACAGCTTCCAAAATCCAATCGCACTTTTCCTCATCTCAAGGCGATCAGCAGATACATACTGAAAGTGTTACAAACATCATAAGGCATTGAGAAAGGAGAACACGCAATGGCAACAAGCAGAAAAGCAGGAGATGTAACACTGGACTTCCGAAACATGGATTTTTCCACCATGTCCGAAAAGGGGCTGCCGGACCCGCACGAGCAGCTAAGGCCACTAAAGTTACTGGAGCTATTTGGAGGGATCGGGGCACCGAGGCGGGCGCTCGAAAACATTTTTGGACCGTCATGCCTGCGATCCATTGATTACATCGAGGTTCTGCCATACGCAGTCCAGTCTTACAATCAGATCTTCCAATGTGGCCCAAGGCCGCAGGATATCCGAATCTGGAACCTGGCCCCGGATATCGTGGTACACGGCTCCCCATGTCAGGATTTTTCCAACGAGGGAAAGAATAACATCAATACCGGGCGCTCCATCTTATTCGAGCGGACCCTGCAGATCCTGGATCCGACACCAAAGAACGGATTTCCGGAATTATCGAGACAGCCTAAGGTAGTGATCTGGGAGAACGTACCGGGGCTTTTATGGAAATTTCAGGATTGTATGGAATATTATCAGGAGGTTATGGATGAATTCGGATACTATTCCTACCATAAGATTCTAACCGCGTCCGATTACAACATCCCGCAGAACCGTGACCGCGTCTTTGTGGTATCGATCTTAAAGGACGTCCCGGGCGCTGACCGGTTCGAATTTCCGGAGAAAATGACGCCACAGTGGACTTTAAAGGATTTCATTGACAAGAAAGTCTCCTTTAACGATCCGGCTGTCCAACTGAAAGACGCCGAAAAGGCAATCCTTGGAACGCTGCCAGACGGGACCCTGACCGTCAGGGAAGGGACAAAAAAAGGCTACGCAGAAGTCAAAGAGTGGCAGATCATTAACCTCGCGATCCCAGGTTCAAAAAATCGGAGAGGGCGCGTCGGCGATAACGCCAAAACGATCACCACGGCACCGCGGCAGGCGATTTATTACCACGGAAAAGTACGCATGCTGACCGCAAAAGAATACCTACGCCTGATGGGCTACCGCGATCAGGATTACGAAAAGATGTCCAAAGCCGGCATCACGGACCAGCAGATCTGCCAGCTGGCCGGAAACAGCATCTGCGTTCCGGTACTGGAGGCACTGTTCCGGAAACTACACGACATGGATATCATTCAGGATCCATCCGAGGTTTTGCGAAAGACCCTGGAAAAACCAAAACAGAAGAAAGAAAAAGAGGGGGAATCGAAAAGAAAAGACGACAAGCCGGAATAACGGCTCGTCTGAGATTTCAGAAACCGAGAGACTCCGGCCATGTATAAGGCCGGAGCTTTTTCATGCCAAAAATGAAAGAAATGCGACATACTGTCGATGAAAAATCTCAAAACGAAAAGGAGCATATTATGGATCACCTCGAATCTCCAAAGCGCCCCAGTCCATTCCTCGCTGAAATCCTATTTTGTACGGTCTGGTTTGTCCTGCAGGGTATAAAAGGAATGGTAGATACGGATGTTTTCTATATCATTTCCACGGGAAATTATATCCTGTCCCATGGAATTCCGCATACAAACCCGTTCGTTACGACGCCTGGGATGCCAATCGTCATCCAGAACTGGGCGTACTGCGTCATGATCGCATGGGTGAAACGGAGCTTGGGAACAGCCGGCCTGTTTATCCTGACAATTCTTATGATCGCCGGAGTGTATCTGGTGGTCCGGAGCCTGGTCGCAAAGACTGTGACTGACCCATGGGTGCGGCTTATCTGTACCGTCATCCTGACAAACCTGTTCGGGTATCTGAACCTGCGCCCGGAGATCCTAACGTTTCTTCTGATCATCCTGGAACTTTACGGGATCATAAAATACGGGCAGACCGGTAAAAGGAGATATCTGGGAATGATCCCGGTGACAATGCTTGCTGAAGTCAATTTTCATGCAAGCTACTGGGTCATGCACCTAATCGTCCTGCTGCCGTACCTGGTGATGTTCCCTTATAAGCGCGTGGCGCAGACCTACATGACCGGTAAGATGCGCAGAACACTGATTCTCACGGCCATTCTTTCCATGCCGTTCCTGCTCGTGAATCCATACGGACTGGAGAACACAACGTACGTGTTTGATGCCATGGCTTCGGGGGCTTTAAAGCTGATGAAGATTTCAGAACTCCTGTCGTTCGCATTGAACGATCTGACTTACGTCCCACCGATCTTGGGCTCAGTCCTGCTATTTTTTTACGGACTGGAGCACTCAGGGAAACGAACGGAACAGGGAAAGATACTTACCCTGACGTCAACAGTCGTATGGATGTGGGGCGGGTTTCTTATCCTTGTCATCTCCAAAGCAAAATGGTACCCGTTTTTCATGCTTGGTACCCTGTACTTATTTAAGGATACGGGGAGCGCCATCGAAGATGCCATGATAAAGTTGTGGAGCAGGATTCGGCTTGATCGGGCTACGAAACTTGTACTGGCAATCTGTATGGCAGTCCTGGTAGTTGGACTGGGAAAAGAGAGCGCAAAGCCTCTCCGGATGATTTTCACAAACCAGCCATTGACGGATGTGTATTTTGCAAGGTATGCGGATGATACCATGCTGGAAGACTGGAGGGCGGTTCGTCAGACCGTAACCGAAGACCCGGATTCCGATATCTGCTGCCTGCCTCCGGAATACAACCAGTTTTTTGAATATGAAGGCTTCCAGGTGTATATCGATATGCGCCCGGAGCTCTATATAAGCAAGAAAGGGGGAGGAAGCCGCAGCATCCTTGAAAACATGGTTTCCCTTTATAACATGCGAAGGAACTTAACCGACACGAATCTATCTTTCCCGCTCCTGATGCAGAAAGAAAAGAAGAATGAAAAAGAGAGCCAAAAACCGGAAAAAGACGGTGATTTTTTAAGTGCAAAGGAGTACGAGGCACTGGTCCGTGATATTCCGGCCCATTACTTCTTACTGGCAAATGCCGACCGCGGCGGCATCCTTGGGCTGTTTTTAGAAGAACATGACGGAGAATACGAAAAGTCATACGAAGGGAAAAACATGACCTTATACAAAAGAAGATGAGAAAAATGGAGGAGGTGAGGAAGATGCCGGATATGCAGATAGCAGTCCTGATCCCGTGCTATGACGAGGAAATGACGATCGAAAAAGTCATCACTGACTGGAGACACGCACTTCCAGAGGCGACCATCTATGTTTATGATAACAATTCCGATGACCGAACTGCCGAGATTGCTTTAAAAGCCGGAGTGACAGTCGGGTACGAACCAGAAAAAGGAAAGGGAAACGTGATCCGGAGGATGTTTGAGGAGATCCAGGCAGACTGTTACATCTTGACGGACGGCGATGATACGTACTCAGCAGACAGGGCCTTAGACCTGTTACGGGGGATCCAGGAAGGCGCCGATATGGTCATCGGCGACCGACTCTCCACGACCTATTACGAAGAGAACAAAAAGAAGATTCACGCGTTCGGGAACCGGCTCGTACAGCGTTTGATCAACCGGCTGTTCCATGCGAACATACCGGATGTCATGACCGGATGCCGGGCTTTAAGTCGGGAATTCGTAAAAAGCTTTCGGGTAAAATCCAATGGCTTTGAAGTTGAAACGGAAATGACGATTTTTGCATTGCAAAGTGGAATGACAATCCGTTCCGTACCGATCCAGTACAGAGACCGGCCGAAGGGCAGTAAGTCGAAGATCCACGCCATAAGGGACGGAGTCAGGATCCTCCACACCATCTGGAAAATGTACTGGAAGGGAAAATTGGGGAGTTAGAAAAAGCGGAAGGAAACGGGGGGCGTTCCCCGGGAACACTTCACGAATGAATAATTAACCAAATTTCGCACTACAGAACTATGATAGAAAGTATATCGGACAGACAAGGGTTATGAATTGTGGTGCAAAGGCTACAGTGATAGCTTACCAGAACAGCGATAATATCACGATTCGATTCGAAGATGGACGGGTTAAGGAACATGGTAGAATTGATAAATGGAAGCTTGAAAAAATCGCACCCCCAAAATCATAGCATGTTCTTAAAAAAATTTATAAGAAGGCGGATGTAACGCGAAAAGTCATTCAAGGATGAGCGAGGTGATACATAGATGAGAAAATACAAGCATTATATATTACAGCATGAAGTGATGACTCCGGCAGAGGTTGGAGAAGCGCTGGGTGTAAGTCGTCAGCAAGTTAGCAATTTGGTCTCGCGTGGGAAGTTGCCAGTAGCTAAGTCAGTACCGGGCTGCACACTTTTTTTAAGAGATGATGTTGAAGAGTATCTGATAAAACGCAAAAAAGTGAACGTTATTTTCCCCAAAGATATTTTTGAAGGACCAACGCATAAATGCGTCGACTACGTCAGAACGCTTCCAACACCAAACAGTATTGGGGCAGTTTTTCTTTTTTTTCATCCGGAGGATGCTATTAACTCGGGATTTTACACAACGCGCGAGGTGGCGAAAAAAGATGTATTAAGCGAAATTAAAGCTCCCCAGTGCGTGTTGAAGTACGACGATCTTACAGAGGTGTGGATTCAGGGAATTACTTGTGGATATTCGGGAACTAGGCCGAATGGGGCATACGATATGTTAACAGAGATTCTGGGAGTTGCTCCGGATGAGGCGGAAGCTGTTTATACGCACAAAAAGCTGAGGTATATACGTGATTTTTCGGGGTGGATCTGTAGTACAGATGATGGTTTGTATCCTGGCGAAAAAGAAAAAATGGATCAGATTCCTTTGGGCAAGCAGGCGGCATACTATTTATTTAACGGTAGTATCACTGTGTTGAGAGATCACGTGCAGGCGCAGTGGCTGTATGATGATGCAGCACAGTTCGTCAAAAGCCGGTTATCTTTTGTCGGTACTCCGTCAAGTGTTACGCTTATGGATCGTGAGACCTGCTATAGGACGGGACATTTTATTGCCAGTACAGCAGGAGATAAAATTTATCCGGTAATTGTAAAAGGGGTGTCAGGCCGAGAGGTTTGGCTGGATATCGATGTAAAGGGGAGTATCGCACTGAAAGATCAGCAGACAGTCATGGGTCTGTTAGCTCAGTTTGACATACGTTTTCCAGAAAATGAAGTCGAAAAACTGCCTGCATTTTTAGCACAATTCTTTAAAAAACCTGTAGATTTGAAAAAAATCAATCTCTTTTGATAGGGAATTTTGATATAACATCTGATGGGAAAAGCATGCGATTGGATGTTTATGTCAAAGATGGTGATGGCGTTACTGTTACCGTATATGATTTGGAAATACAAACGACTTCACAAGACGATCTGCCACAAAGACTCAGATATTATCAAGGTATAATTGATTCGAGTCTTATCAAAAAAGGAGCTTCGTACGGCGAACTCCGGAAAAGTTACATAATTTTTATCTGCACATTTGATCCATTTGAGCGTGGGTTGTGTTGTTATCGGTTTGAAAATTTTTGTTGCGATGACAAAGATTTACCGTTAAACGATGGCGCTGTAAAAATTAATTTGAATTCTCGCGGTTATATCAAGGAATCAGATGCGACCATTATCCACAAGGAAAAACCGACCTAGTTCCGGGAAGTGACGCATGAACGCACAGGCGAGATGTACCACGCACCATTCCCCTCAAAACTTAACCCGATGCCAGCGCAGGAAGGTGCAAAGGATGCAAGCCCGGTCGCCAAGCTGGACGAAGAATTGTAATTTGAGCGGCTTTAGACAACAGACAGGACTTCGGTCCTGTCTGTTTCGAACCAAAAATTGTTATCCGCAAAAATAAGAAAAATTAATATTCGACATATTGCAAGAAAGCTATCAGAATAGCAGTGTCGGAAGGGAGAACGGAAAATGAAGCACATCAAAAAACTGCTGCAAAGAATTCACAAGAAGCGGGAACGAAAGGCGCGAAAAGGCGCAGGAAAGAATCCCCAAGGTAATACTTGTTGGAAGAACGCAGTGAGAAAAATGGAGCCATCGAACATAAGCGAGATTCTTCTGTCTGTGCAGACCAAATTGCAGACAAATACCGAATCGGACCCAAAAGGACGCATCATAATTGCAATCGGGGAGGCTGGAAGTGGAAAAACGTTTCAGATAGTCCGCCCGAACATGTTGGGCTTTCATTCATTGATTGTAACTGATTATTACGGAGAACTGCAAAAAGATACCGAAGAGTCGTTAAAAAAGGCTGGATATCGAGTGCAGAAGTTTTCTTTCAATGATCGGGAGAATTCTTATCGTTACAATCCATTTTGTTTTGTCAATACAAAAAAAGATGTGGAAGAACTTGCTTCGGGTATTCTGGATAATCTGTATATCTTAGGCGTTGATGAGATAGAAGATGAGAAGGTGCGAGCTGCAAGACAGGCGTTTTTGTGCATGATGATTGCGTATACAATAGAGTGTACAAATCTGGAAATGCAGACATTTGCCAAAATGTTTGAAGCTATCTGCATGGTGCGGGAGAATATGGAAACTTTAGAAAGGTTGCCTAAGGTGCGATTTCCGCGGAACTCAACCATATGGTATGACTCGTTTCTGAAAGAATTCCAGTCGTTTTCAGAAGATGAAAAGCGCATGGCATGTGAATGCGTGCACACCTGCTTAATGAGATTTCTGTCGGAACCAATCAAAGAACTGACGGCGGAAAATACAATTGATTTTCAAATGTTCCCAAAAGGAAAGACTGTGTTATTTCTTCCTTTTGCATTCTTTGAGCCGGAATTTCGGGTACTCCTTGGCATTTTCTGCGCACAAGCACTAAAATATTTCGCAGAAGAAGAGCAAAAAGCAGAGGTTCCGGTCATGTTTGTGCTGGATGATTTTTGGCAACTCGGAGAAATTCCGGGAATCGTGGAAAAGGTAACGGTCGCAAAAGAGAGGGGAGTCTCTTGCCTGCTCACTATGCATACGGTGGAAGATTGTAAGCGTCAAACAAAAGATCCAGGAAAAGAGTTGCTTGCATTAGCAGACGCTGTCGTATATACAGGTTCGTCGGAGCCCGACACAAGAGAATTTTTCTCTGATTGGATCAAGTCCCAAGAAAATGATGGATGCGACAGAAATGAGGAGACGATTCAAAATTTCGGTCGAGAAGAATGTATCATTTTTATTACAGAAAATGATGTTATGAAAGCAGATCTCCCAATCTATCATATTGATAGGGTTGTAAAGGAAACTGGGAAATTGTTTAAGGATGAGGCGCATATCATATATGTGAATTCCCAGATTAAGGATGAAACGAAACTTGGGCGATTAATGCATGATTTCAGCTGCACAAACGCAAAGGATATGCATAACAAGGTCCTTGCAGACCGCGTCCGGCATTTTAAGGAAGATGAGAGAGGAGTGGCGATTATGTGTCATGAAATGGAAATTATGAGAAATCAGGCACATGAGGAAGGCGTTGAGCAAGGTAGCATTATGCGCCTAATTAAGCAGGTCTGCGCAAAAATGCAGAAGTTTTCTTCTGCAGAGGAAATTGCAAATGATCTTGTTGAGCAGGACGTGCCGTTGATCCAGAAAATTATGGACGTAGCCCTGGACTTTGCTCCGGATTACAACGTTGATGCTATTTATAAGGCATTAAACTTGTAGAGCTGCCAAAACTCTCCTTGTGAAGAAACATTACAGCAAAAGATATTTCCCCAAGAGCTTCCATGAGAGGAGGCTCTTTTTTGATGCCAGCACCAACTTTTGCGACACATACCCTGCTGGCTGTCAAAAATTTTACAGCCAAAATGGGGTGATATTGGAAAAATTCATTTTGGAAAATTGGAGAAAATTTGAGGTAAGATTTGACGGCCTATTTTGGATTTTGGAAAAAATTTAGGAAGTGTACAAAATAGCGGCAAATCCGCATGGATAAAGGATTTGCGATAATTTTCTATTTTGGAAATAAAAAAGTAGTTTTAATGGGATGCCATGCGTTTTCTGCCGGCGATTATTCCGCTGCGTGCCACATACTGAAGGAAATAAACACCAAGGGAGGAAATTTCTATGGCAACACCAGATCCGGAAGAACGGAAACTGATTGAACATTGTAAGAATTATATCGTGGCCTGCGGGGTCCTGCGCGGGATCCAGTATGAAAATATCGCTTCCATGCAGGACGCGATCAAAAAGATTGCGGATGCCTATCAGGTGGATTTAACAGTCGGAGAGGGCCGGATGAAATTTCGGGAGAGCTGTCGGAAAGCAGCCTATGAATACCTGGAAGGAGAAGGGATCATCGCAAAGGATGATGTTTTAGGGAAGAACTCGGATGGAACCGATAAGGTCACCTACCATATCGTACCGGGAAAGGAACAGGATTACAAAGACGCCATCTACCGGGCGGAGCATCAGCGGAAGAACGCGAGAAACCTGGGGCATTTCCTTGCCGCAGCGGAAAAGGCAAAGGATACGGGCGATCTCCTGATGAAATGCGTCCATGTCCTGGGACTGTCTCCGCAGCCGGCCATCCGGCTCTTTGGCCATGTGACGGCATTCGCTTCCAAGGTATCCGATATGGCGGACCAGTTCGATGAGACGAAAGCGGATATCGTAAAGCGTGCCGCACAGGCAGCGTCGGATGCAGTGTACGGGACGGCAGACCATGCCGAGGAACTGCAAAAGGGCATTGGAAACGCAAAGGATGTTGCTGCAAAAATCGCCAAATCCGCAGATGAGATTCTATACAAACAGGCATGCGTCCCGACAAATTCCATCCAGGAAGCCCGCTTCACGAAACGGATGAAGAAATCGGCTGATAAAACGTATGAACGCGTCATGACACCGCATCCGGAACGGAGACAGAAGCTCTGGGAGATGGCAGAGACCCTGCGCCATATCACGGACGGACGCCAGGAGGATATCTTTGCGGCATTCGCGGATCTGGATGAAGTGCTCCGCCCCGGGCAGAAAAAGATCACAAAAGACGATATCAGCCAGACAGCGAAGGATGATACCCGGTTCCGGCTGGGCGATGTGAATCCGTTTTTAGAATCCGTCTGCCGGACACCGGAGCTGCTCAAAAACCAACTGATGGCCATGAGAAGTTTCCGCTTCTTAGACAAGCTGACAAAACGGAGATCGGAGCGCCTTGCGACATGTCTGATGCCGGAGCCTGTTTTCCTCTGGTACCGGAACCGCCTGGCAAGAAAGGAATCCCTCCATTATGAGCGTGTCATGCAGAAAGAATCCGTCAAAAACAGTCGTTTTGACCAGGCGCAGATCGGGATCGCGCATTTCAATGCCACTCATCAGGAGCAGGGCAGTGCCCAGGCCAGGGGAGAGAACTACGCGTACGAATACGCAGGCTTAAACGTATACCGGTGCGGTCGGTCCGGGTTCCTGGTATCCTCCATGCATCTGTTTCGTATGAATACCTTGGACCGGATCTGGGCGATGGCATACATGAAAGCCGGGATGATCGAAAGCGTGCAGGGTGTCCGCTACATGGGAAGACCAAAGGATGAGGCCAGCATGGGGTATGGACGCAGCGAGGTACGCCGGAGGGCGGAAGCAGTCTTCCATTCCTACGTGGACGGGAACCCGATGCATGAATTAAGCCGGGTCTGCGATCAGATGGAAGCGGACTTTATCGGAGAACATTCTGCCATGATCGACCGGATCGCGGCGGAACGGGAACGACAGGGGCTGACGCCTTTGCAGGAAGTGTCCCACCTCAATGAGAATTTCGATAATGCCCGGGATGACGGCAAAAAAGATCATGCGGATGTGGAGGTCGTGGACGCGACAGAGATCGACGGGCTGGATGTCACGGCTCTTCGCAAAACACTCGGGAAGGACGGCTTTTTCATCCGCGACAACGGAAGCGTGGCGCTTTATCTTTTCCAGGAAGATAAAGGTGTGGTCGCACTCGTGGATGAATGGGAGAACGTCACGGACATGCGCCTGACCCTGGACGGATACCATTGGGACAATGAGACAAAAGATGTGTTCAAGAAACGCTATGCAGAAACAAGGGATGGTCTTTTGACTGATAAAGCCCTGCACTGCGTAGGTACCAGGATCCACGAACAGAGCGTTGTGCGGATCCTGCGTGGACGATGGGAACCGTTTATCGCAGATGCACTGAAAAACGGATGCAAAGCGCAGGCCAGAAGCACGGAGCGGGGGACGGTTTTGGAACTGACGGACGAAAGGACCGGAGTATCCATGGAAGTCTGCGAGCAGGATCCGGAGCCCGGATACCATGGAGCGACCGTGATGCGCTTTGCAAACGAAATTGCCGAAAAAGAATTCCAAACCGTCATCCGGGAAGCGGGGCTTACAGGGGAAGACGTAAACCGTTGTATGGTTTCAACAGAGTCTCTGTCACCGGCAGAACAGAAGATCCTGGCGGTAGCCGATCCGCAGAGACGACTGGAAGCACTCACAAAACAGGCGGAACGCTTCTTAACCCATGTGAATACAAAAGAAATCTTACATGCGGATCAGAGGGGGAAAGAAATCTCTGGGTTAAAGGAAATGCTCGCACCGGAACGTGCGGATGAATTACGTACGATTTCGGATCATTATCAGCAAAAGCTGCGGGATTATCAGGAGTTAAGCCGGACGGATCCTATTTTAGCCTGCTGCCGAATCGTGGTCCCAGACTGCGAAAGAACAGAACGCGGAGTCATTGGGCGTACAAATGATGATGCTGAATTTGGTTTAACGGCAAATGGCCGTCCATTATTTGGCAACGACTGTCCACCGCAGATTTTACAGAAAATTGTAGAGATGCAGGAGGTAGTCGTTCAGCTGGGGGCAGCGTCTTATGACGCACATGGGTGTTTTGCGTGCGATGAGATCGCACCTGAAACGGAGGAATTCAGAGGCGCTGAACGATAAGTTTTGTGAGGGCGTGCGATACAATCAAGATATTTTTGCAAGTATGGGTACTGTGTCTGCGTCCAACGGTTGCGCATTCGGGGCCATTTTTGACCACAGGAAGACATGCTGCCAGGAGGTCCGATCAACAGTTGCGAAGGCGGAAAAGCATATGCCATGATGGCGCAATGCCTGAATGAGTTTAAAAGGCGTGCTGTTTAGGGGTGTTCCCTGAGAACACCCTGTGGCATTCTTTCAAACATCTAATTTACCAAACTAAAATTCGTAACCTCGAAAGAATTCAGTAGATGCCGATTCTTCTTGCTTCCATGATAACGAAATGCGTTTTGTCGCAAAAGTTGTACAATAATTGCGACAAAAACATTCCGACACAGTCAATTGCTTCAACACCGCGATAGCTGATCAACGCTGCTACCCTCTGACTTCATTATATCACAAAATGGGAAAAAGCACTTTCCAGAACGTATGATCTATGATACAATGACAGAATGAGATGTCACCATAACGGTAGGCGGCTTGGACCCTCTGGCTTTGCAACTGATAACCAGGAGGGTACATATTTTTGAGCCCTCCTTTTTGTATATGGAGGGTACAGATATGGATATGATTGAGATACTCAAGGCGGTTTTAGAAATCGTCGGCGGACTTGCGCTGATCGGCGCATGTGTCGCCATTTCCGTAAATGTCAAAATCGTAATTCACCTTGAAAAGCCAAGGAAAACACGAAAAAAGTCAAAAAAATAACCGCCCCCAGTTCCCCAACTTAGGCGGTTATTTTTTAATCATATAAGTTAGAGGACCAACCGTCTATCGGTGGCATCTCTTCTGTTATCTATACTATACCATCCCAATCGGAAAAATGCAAGTCTTCTAAAAAATCCCCAGGGATTTCGCTTTTAGCACTGTATATTTATAAATAGTGCCCCTCTCACGCTTATTTTCTCTTTTGCTTCCTGAATAGCTGAATGCGCACAACGTCCCCCCTTAGTTAAATTTAGCTCATTTCAAAGCGCCTGTTTTTATTTTCCCACTGACAGACTATCCGCCCTTTTCATACAAGATACTTTTTACTTTTTCCAATAATAGCTCATCACAAAACTTCCGGTTCACACTTTTTCGGCTGATTCCACTTTCTTTAAATCTTTGAATACGGCGATACAGGTATAATTCTCTCATGTTGAAGCCGATGATCATCAGATCAAATATTACTTCTGTTGCTGCATGGCAATAGCAATGTTTTGCGTGATAATACGTTTTCAACTGGTGGAATCCATTCTCTTCTATATCCCATCTTCGGTTCATCATCTCCCATAAAACCCGAGGTTCCCCTTGATCCAGAGTCGTTACCAGCCACATCCGGCGTTCGTTTTCTTTCCAGCTTTCATGATATCGGATCACACGAAGCTTATGGGGACTATTATCTATCTCAAATCCTGAAAGATCCCAGACTTCTATATTCTTTTTTCCACAGGTAAACGACCTTTTTTTCCCCTCATCCCGCTTAAACAGGCTTTCCGCATCCTGAAACAGTTCCCTTCGTTCATCTTTTAGTCGGATCACCGCATCCAGTCCGCACTCTTTTATCGTATTGATAAATGGGGCATTCAGATACAGCGCATCTGCTACGATCACATCTGCGAAATGTCCGTGTCTTTCCTTCAGACGTCTGATCAGCTTTTTTCCTCCTGTCAGTTCTCCTTCATCTTTTTCCGCTCCGTCCCTCGGTTTTAACATTTCCTGGCCCAGGATTACATGTGGCGTTTTTCCTACTGTCATACAGACCACGCTCCGGTGGAAATATTCTGTTTCACCTGCACGGTTTTTCCGGCTAAGGCAGTCCGAACAGGACTTTTTTGTGCTGTTGAACAATTCCACTCCATCGATACCGGCTACAACATATCCACCTATAGTCCCTTCCCGAAATACACGGTTGCTTTTTATGATATCGATCGTCTGGTCGTGGATCTCACGAATCTCATCTGGATCTATCTGGGTAAGAAGGTCACGGACCGCATCAATTTTAGGTATTTTTCCATGTATGCAGTTTTTCAATCGTTTTCCCATACTTTCAGGCGCAGAAAAAACTGTATGAAAACTCTCATACTGCAGCATCAGAAAGAGCAGTGCCGGCATGACGATATTAAATAATGGGATCGTTCTTCTTTTTCTTTTGTCCGATAACCCCTTGATTTTCTCCGGGATTTTATATACACTTTTCATATAAGTTAGCAGCTTCTTTAATGCTAATTTTTCATTAAGGACACCTTCTTTCGTGTTGTTTTGTGGGTAACATAATTATACAATAAAAGGTGTCCTTTTTGATTGCTTATGCAGAAAAAACAGTAACTTTTTATTCAATATGAGAATTCCCCGTTCTGCCAGATGGATCCCTTGCAAAACGGGGAACTTTTTATCTTAAAAGCGAAATCCCTGAAAAATCCCCGGCAAATTTGGCAACTTTCTGCTGCCACGAAATAACAAAAAGCCGCGGCGGGCTAATGCCTCTGCCGCGGCTCTTTATGCTACGTAAAACGATTATTTGAATTTTACGCAAACCCCAAAATCGTTCCAGCTATCGACACGAGAATCGGCGCCGCCTTTTTCTCTGTCGTATCCATGGAAATGATTGTATACTAAATTGCCGAAAGAATAACTCGTCATACTCCAGGAATATCCAATTCCAATATCCTGATAGCGGTACTGATTCGGGTCTACATGATTTTTATCCGGTACATCAATACTGGTCGCTACATACATGCAGCCTTCACAATGCGCTACCTCACGTCCGCCAATCTCCAAAACGCCATGCTTATTCACATAATAACCATCCGGAGTGGTAGTATCGGCAAGAAGGTATCCTTCGTCATTTAAGGCAATCGCCTCGACATCAACATTATCGTACCGTATAAAATACCAACCGCCATGAGTGCGGGACCATCTTGATCCAACGTTTGGTTTAATGTTGGTTACTCCATTTTGCCACTCTGGTCTGGAATAATCGATACATAAATTGTATCGATCTTCTTTTGTAAAGGAATCAGACAAAGACAATCCCCTGTATAAATAATCTACGATTTCTTTCGAGGATGGTCTGCTTGTATTAGCTGTAGTTACCATACTCTTTGTCTGCACAACTCCATTCTGCATCCACTGACCATCTGCGTTTACCTGATACCCGTCTGGGGTTGTTCCGTTGGTTGCGATATAACCGTTACCGTCGAAGTAATAACATTCAGCAACGCCATCCCCATTTCCGTCAACCCACTGCCATCCGTTTGCATGCCAAGTGCTGTTGTCAGCGTTAGTGCCATACCACCAGCCAGTGTTATTTTTCTGCCAGCCGGCCGCAAAAGCCGGAACCGCCGCCATAACACTCATCATCAGTGCTGTAGAAAGGACGGCTGTCATTGTTAATCTTTTTTTAAACATAAGTAATCCTCCTTTTTCTATTCGAACCTCTCTATATATATTATACGACATTTACCGCCGTTTCCCAATAAAAAGATCGAATTTTTTCGAATTCAGTATGTATGATTTTAATCAATGTGCATTTTTGCGGATAACACTTTTTGGTCATTTATATCATCAAAAGCCTTGCAAACCGCGTGATATAAAACTTAATTTAAAATTTCCAAAACGGCAGAACAATCAATAAAATAAGACATACTGAAAATACGGACATTTTAAAGAGAGGAGACGACTTATCAGATGAAGAAGATGAAACGGGTTACAGCAGGGTTTCTTGCTGCGACTTTAGTACTCGGAAATTCCATGGATGCTTTGGCGGCTTCCGGATATGAGCAGTTTCACAATGCGGTCACCCTGCCGTTTGCAGAACGGACCTTTGGAAGCGATGCGCAGAGCCAGATTGATGCAGATATGGGCGATATGCCAGAAAACCGCACTTGGGTGGCCACCGGCCTTGCCGAAGAAATGACCAGTACCCTGCGAAGTTCCAGTGCCCCAAAAGGCATCCAGGAACCGTTAGGTTATGGCAAATGGTGGTACAGAAAGCATGGGGATGTTGGTGTAAAAGAAGTCACATATTTTAAAGATCGTACCCAAAAAATCAACGTGGATTTTTCCAAGCTTGCAGGGCATTACAATTCCTGTATTGAAAACCATGTTTCCAATGAAGTCAGTACCACGCAGACCAATGGGGTAAAATACGAAGGGCAAATCGGATGCCAGGCATTTGCAAATTATGCGTATTTACCGGTTACAGGAGCCTATCCGGATTTTATTGCGCAAAGTTACGGAGACCCACAGACGTTAAAATTTAAGATGCTTTTGATGTCACTGCTTCATGCGAACCATCCGATCCCGTCGGGCGCAGAATGGGATTCCAGATGGGACACCCAGTACAGTATCATGCTGTTTTATTTTACACGTATTGTAGAAGCAAATGGATTTAGAAACGGCGTGTTATCATCTCCGGAAGCGGATTATAACGAATTGTGCGCATTTGCCCGTGGCGACATTGTTATGAAGTATATCAATCCAAATAATGCCGGGGAGAATCTTTTTGATGATTTTATCGGGAACCCGGAAGTGAAGGATTACTTTGTCAAACAATGGAAAGCAGCCGCATTTCTGACATATTTTGGTTATGAAATTGCAGATGGCAGCAATTCCGGCGGTTCCTCCGGAGGAAAGGCATCGAGGGGACCGTCAGATGGCTCCGGCAACTCCCCGGGAACACTGGAAACCGGTGTGGCGATCACCTTGCCTCTTACCCCGACTGCACCGAGCGCAGATGGCGGATACGAACGGCATTTTGATTATGGGGTTGCAAACTCCGTTGATGATGTGCCATTAAGCCCGGCACCGGATATTATCCGCGATTATTTCGCAAACCTTACGGTAAAATTACCGTCAGACAGCAAGATCAAATTCACGAAATCCGGAACACAGTTGATCTTCACAGCCCCGACTGCAGAGGAACTGGATAATGGGCTTGGCAACCTGGAGATCCTGCTCGGTGAAGACGGCAGTGCATTCCGCGAAGAGTCAAAGACAATGGCTCCCGGCGGCCTGGTATCCATGCGTTCTGCGTCTGCGTCAGAAGATATGACCGATCTGGCGATCGGCGGTGGTCAGCTGCGCTTCGGCGGATATACATTACCGTTCAAGGCGACTCCCGGACACTATAGCGGCGGCGGAGGGGAGACGCTTCCAGACGAACCAACCCCGATTGTCCGTTATCAGCATACGGAAACATTCCAGGCGGACTATACGGTTAATTTGAGAAAATTCGATTCTGAAACCGGAAAGGGATTAAAAGACTCCCATTTTGATATCCTAGAGGCATTCCCGGATGCGGATGGACAGCTTGGCTCCACGGAGCTTGAATCCGAAGAAAACTGGGGCAATGACAACGGCAGCCAGTTTTTAAAATGGGATGGATGGGACTATGGTTCCGGAAATCCGGATGGCGATCAGGGAAATGATCCGTGTAACATTGATGATGACGTAACGGATACCAATGGACTTTTAAAATATTCTGCCGGTACCGGAACGGCTCATACGGATACGAAGACGTATACATACACAAAGGGCTTTTGTGGCGGGCACCCGGCGAAACCGGAACCGGAAGAAGATCCGGAAACCGGGGAAATTTTAAACGAGAAAGAAATCGAGGACTGGGAGAATGAAGTTGCCACTTGCGAAGACCTGATTTCCGAATCCAATACCGGATACTTCTGTGCAACAGCAGAAAATGGTTATGAAAATGGTGAAGATGAAGACGGTTCAGAGTCCAAAAAAGAAATGGAAGACGACCGGGATAAATATTATGAACAGTTCATTAGCCTGACATATGACTATTCCGCAAAAGAAATCAAGGCACGAGACGGATACATCCTGCATGACATCCATACGGATGACATTCCGATTGAGACGAAGACCGTCACAAGCTCCCAGTATAAAGATTATAATGCTTCCTGCGGTGGCAATGTAACGAATCTGCCACATCAGGACAGTCCGTCCGGTGGAAATTCCGGAGGAGGCGGCGGAGGCGGGTCGGAAGATCCGGGTGAAGACGGTGACGTAGATAATGATTACGAATACGAAGAGTATAAGTATACCGGTACCATCACAGCGATGAATTCCAGTAAGATTACCATCAAGAGTGATGATGGGGACCAGTACCGCTATTCCACGGACAAAATATACGATCTTCTTTCCGAGGAAGATATCGAGCATTTAACCAAAGGATGCCGCGTATCCGTATCGATCATTGTATTCCAGGGCGAGGAATATATTGACTATTTTGAATTTTCAACCAATCCGGATGCCTACAAAGACCCGAAAAAATCA
>ULQL01052499.1_pt1 | contig 19770 bp, 17 predicted proteins | sample 1954411 | NCBI WGS metagenome assembly ULQL01 (sample SAMEA4835654, study PRJEB28245) | human gut metagenome | biome: gut microbiome; material: fecal sample | place: Denmark | collected 2008 | reverse complement strand
GGAACGACGAGTGATTGAAATGTAAAATATAATCAAAAGAAACGATGATGAAAAAGTTAAATTTCTTATCAATCTCTTCGGATGGGAGTCGGAAAAGACCGTTCTCGTATCAATCACGTATTGATCACGTATTGATCACGTATTAATCCCGTATCGATCCCGTATCGTTCTCCTATCGTTCTCCTATCGTTCTCGCTTCCGGAAGCGGGAACAATACGGAAACAATACGGAAACAATATGAGGTCGATATATGCTGGAAGGGAGGACGATATATGGTGGGTACATGGTGAAGCGTGTGATTGAAGCTTTTCCCTTAGAGCAGGGCACAATGAAACGACCATAACAAGCGGGTCGTTCATTTCGGATGAAGCCGTTTTGGGTTAAAAAACAGAAATACCCAAAAAATAATGTTTTTATTGACTTCAATCTCGGATTTTGTGGCTATCTTTGCGGTAAGATATGCTATACACAGCATAACCCAAGAATAAGAAAGCAAAACCATGACAGCTACAGAGCAGACAAAACAGTCGTTGGAGCGGTTTTTCAACAAGATTGCCCAAAAGTTACCCTCATGTGACGAACCGTCGCTGATGAGCGACATTCACGTCAGAGTGTCGCAGGAAAGCGGCGACGTGATGGCGTTTGACGACGACGAGAACGAAATAACCCGTTGTGTCGTTGAGCCTTGGATAGACAACAAGGAGGAGGACTTCTACGACAAGGTGACCAGTCAGCTCCGCCAGCAGATGACGGCGATGAGCCAGGTGGTGGAAGGTCTTGGCGTGATGAAGCCCTACAGCTACGTGCTCGAAGATGACGACAAGGACAGCATCGCAGAACTCTACGTCGTGGACGACGACACGATCATCGTGGGCGGCGACCTGATGGACGGACTGGACGAGGACCTGGACCATTTCTTCAACCAGCTGATGGATGAACATTGCTAAGCGACTGACCCTCGGGCTTTCCGCGCTAACCCTCGGCAGCATAGCCGCAACGGCGCAGCGCCACGAAATCCTCGACCCCAACATTCGGTCGCTGCAGGTCATTGCCGACAACGACTGGAGACGGATGCCCATCATCGGCCTCCGTGGGGGGCAACTGTCCGTCAGTTTCGACGACCTCACACACGAATACCACCGCTACGCCTACCGGCTGACGCATTGCGAGGCCGACTGGAAGCCCTCGGAAGCACTCTTCGAGAGCGACTACTGCGACGGCTTCGCCTCGGGCAACACCATCGACGACGTGCAGGAGAGCATCCTCACCAACACGCTCTACACCCACTATCGACTGACGCTGCCCAACGGACAGTGTGCGATGAAGCGGTCGGGCAACTACCTGCTGACCATCTACGACGAGAACGACGACGACCGCGAGGTGGCACGCATAGCCTTCATGGTGACGGAGCCAGCCGAGGCACAGATGGGCGTGGGGCTAAAGGTGCTGACCAATACGGACGCAACCATCAACCAGCACCACCAGCAGGTGGAGATGGAGGTGGGCTATGGAGGCTACAGGGTGACGGACCCACAGCGGCAGATCACCACCGTGGTGCTCCAAAACCAGCGCTGGGACGACGCCCGCTGGAATGCTCGCCCGCAATATACGATGGCCGACGGACTGAGGTGGAGCCACTGCGGCGACTACCTCTTCTGGGCGGGCAACGAATATCGGAAATTTGAGATCCTCTCGACCGACGTGGCAGCCATGGGAGTAGATCGCATCGACTGGGACGGCACGCAGTATCATGCCTACCCCTGGACGGGAGAGCCACGCCCCAACTACATATACGACCCCGACGCAGACGGCGCCTTCGTGATCCGCAACTCGGACAACTACCATGCCAATACGGAGAGCGACTACCTGCTGGTACACTTCCGCTACCGCTGCGAGAAGCCCTTTCAGGAGGCAGTCTATCTGAACGGCAACTTCACGCAGGACCGCTTCCTGCCACAGTACAGGATGGAATATCATGCCGAGACACAGAGCTATGAATGCAACGTGCCGCTAAAACTGGGTTATTACAACTATCAACTATTGATGATCGACGAGGCAGGACGCCCTGCCCTGCTCCCCACAGAAGGTAACTTCTACCAAACAGAAAACAGCTACCAAGCACTGGTCTATTACCGACCGATCGGCGGACGCACGGACCAGCTGGTAGGCTATGCGCAGATGAAGTGCAACGAACGGTAGGAACAGAAAACCAAAAAGACTGACAGTGGTAATAGATATGAGAACAAGGAAAGCGATATTGCTGATAATGCTACTGGCGACGGTGCTGGGACTGGACGCAAAGACGTGGGAGGCAGAGGACATCCCGATGGTGCACCTCACCGACGCACGCCGCTACGTCTGCGACCCCGACGAGATCCTCTCGCAGACGGAGCGCGACTCTATCGACAGCTATCTCCTGCGCCTCGACAAGCAGTGTGGCGTGGAGTCGGTGTTCGTCATCGTAAAGCGCGTGAGCAACGGCGACACGTTTCGCTTCGCACAGGACCTGGGCAATCGCCAGGGAGTGGGAAGCAAGAAGACCAACCGCGGACTGGTGGTGGTGGTAGCCGTGGAGGACCGCCGATACTTCATCGCTCCGGGAGAGGGTCTGGAGAAAGACCTGACCGACATAGAGTGTGACGACATCGGGCGGGCTTGCATCGTGGCCAACATGAAGCGCGGAGAGCCCGGACAGGCCGTACTGGCCACGGCCCAGGCGGTCTATAAGAAACTGAAGACCGGGACGACAGGGATCCAGGAGAACACCGACGAGGACGCTGGCGCAGGACTGGCAATCGTCCTCTTCACCGTGATCTGCATCGTTGTCGTCCTCGTCATCCTCAACCGCAGGGACAACCGCGGCAAGGGTGGCGGCGGTGGAGGAGGAAGCCGACGCTCTGGCGGCCCCTTCATCATCTGGGGCAACCCGGGCCACACCAACGACTCCGGAAGCGGATGGGGCGGAGGATTCTCCGGCGGCAGCTTCGGAGGCGGCAGTTTCGGTGGAGGTGGTGCTGGCGGAGGCTGGTAAGCCTACAGCAGGGACCCACTCCAAAAGGAAGCCAAAGTCCACCAAGACTACGGAGACAACAACAGAATTATTATCAGAAATCTATTAGTATATGGAATCAAAGAAGCTAATGAAAGTAGGGGCTATCGTCGTGGTAGTCCTGATGATTGTGGGGTGGCTGGTGAGCAGCTACAACTCCATGGTGTCCAACCAAGAAGAGGTGACAACGGCATGGAGCAATGTGGAGGCGGCTTATCAGCGCCGTGCCGACATGATGCCGCAACTGGCAAAAATCGTGAAATCGTATGCCAAGCACGAGCGCGAGACGTTTGAGCAGGTGACGAAGGCACGCAATGCGGCCACACAGATACACCTCGACGCAACCGACCTCACACCCGAGAAGATCAAGGCCTTCGAGCAGGCACAGAACCAGGTGACGCAGGCGCTCTCCCGCCTCATCGCCGTTTCGGAGCGCTACCCCGACCTGAAGGCCAGCGAAAACTACAAGTCGCTGATGGTGCAGGAAGAGGGTACGGAGAACCGCATCAACGAGGCACGCCGCCGCTACAACGAGAGCGTGCAGGGCTACAACCTCTCTATCCGCCGCTTCCCCAACAATCTCCTCGCGGGTATGTATGGCTTCGAGCGCATGACGAAGTTTGAGGCTGCGCAGGGTGCGGAGAAGGCTCCGGATCTCGACATCTAAGGGAAAAGACATCGGCACGATGCGTCTGCTGCTTGGTGGACGCATCGTACGGATGCCCTACCCTCCTACTTTCTGACGATACTCCTCCTTGACGCGCTGCTCCACCTCGTCAAGCGTCTTGCGACTGACCCTGACAGCCTTGAAATAAAGAAAAACAAAGAAAAACACAATGGCGAGGACGAGGGAAATCACAGAATTGAGCACCTGCGACTTAACGCCCAGCCACGCCACAAACTCCATGCTACCGATGAGGGCGGCAGGCGCCACCAATGCGTCCGCCCAGTTGTGCTTGCGGTAACTGCGGAGGATGCGCTGATACTCCTCGTCTTCTTGCAACAGGCGCTGACGGTTGTCAGCCCATTTTTTCTCGAATGTTTTCTCTATCATAAGTTTCTGCTTGGTTCGGTGATTCAAAAGATCGGTGAAACGATCGTTCAGTGAGACAAAGCGATCATACAAATAGACGCGCTGTGATACCATCGCTCAGATAGATGCCCCGGCGAGTGAGGCGCAGGTGGTCGTCGTCGCGGACGAGATAGCCCTGGCGCAGGTCCTGGTCGGCAGCAGCTAAAAGGAAGTCGAGGCGCTGGCTTCCGAAGTCGCGCCGGATCTTGCCCAGATCAATACCTTCTGCGGTGCGCAGCGACGTCAGCACCACGTCCTCATAATGGGTGTCGAGATCGAGGGCCTCCACCGTACAGGGCCGTTCACCACGACCGATGGCAGCGATATAGGTTTCGATGTCTGCCACATTCCATGACCGCTGCCGTCCGTCGAAGGAGTGGGCAGAGGCTCCCAGGCCCATATAGGGCACGTCGCGCCAATAGCTACTGTTGTGGCGGCTCTCGCGCTGGGGCAAGGCAAAGTTGCTGATCTCGTAGTGGCGGTAGCCGGCAGCAGTAAGCCGGTCCACCAGGCAGTCGTACATGCGGAGCGAGAGGTCGTCGTCGATCTCTTGAATGCGCCCCTCGCTGAGCCAGCGATGGAGCGTCGTCCCCTCCTCGTACATCAGACTATAGGCCGAGATATGCTCCACGCCGAGACGGAGGGCCTCGTCGATGTCCTGTTCCCAGTCGGCGAGGGTCTCGCCCGGAAATCCGAACATCAGGTCGATGGAGATATTGCGGATGCCTGCCTGGCGCAGCAGCGTCGTGGCCCGTCGCACCTCAGCAGCCGTATGGCGACGGCGTAGCAAGCGCAGGCGGTCGTCGGAGAAGGTCTGCGCCCCCATCGAGATGCGGTCGATGGGCGATTGGGCAATCCAATCCGCAAACGCTGGGGTAATGTCGTCAGGATTACACTCCATCGTCACCTCGACAGGCTGCGACCTATATACCTTATATATATAGGAGAAGAGACGGTCGAGCTGATCCGTTGTGAGCTGGCTCGGTGTGCCACCCCCGAGATAGATCGTCGTGATGGCCTCGTCGGCGGGCAATTCCTCCGCCCGCAACGTCAGTTCCTGGCAGAGGGCATCGACGTAGGCATCGCGCAGCGCGGGAAGCGTCGTCGAATAAAATCCGCAATAGACGCAACGACTGGCACAAAATGGTATATGTATGTATAATCCTGTCATTTCACTTGCAAAAGTACTAATTAATTTTAAAAAATAGAGTACTTTTGCCATCGTTGTTTGGCTTTTACAAAAAAAATGCCTAATTTAGTGGGCGAAATGACAGAAATGCCTGTCCTCTTTCAATTACCCTACAAGTAAATAACGATATTATTAATCGCTTAAATCTATCCGATATGAAAGTATATCAGACAAATGAGATTAAAAACATTGCCTTGATTGGCAGTGCGGGTAGCGGCAAGACCACACTTGCCGAGAGTATGCTTTTCGAAGCTGGTATCATCAAGCGTCGTGGCTCCGTAGAAGCCAAGAATACGGTAAGCGACTATTTCCCTGTGGAGCAGGAGTACGGCTATTCGGTCTTCCCCACCGTATTTCATGCAGAGTGGAATGGTAAAAAGCTCAATATTATCGATTGTCCGGGTAGCGACGACTTTGTGGGGGGTGCCATCACGGCCCTCAACGTCACCGACCAAGCCGTCATACTCATCAATGGCCAGTATGGCCCGGAGGTTGGCACACAGAACAACTTCCGATATACCGAAAAGCTGCACAAGCCGGTCATCTTCCTAGTCAACCAGCTTGACAGCGACAAATGCGACTTTGATCAACTCATCCAAAGCATGAAGGACATCTATGGTCCGAAGTGCGTGCAGATCCAATATCCCGTCCAGACGGGTCCCGACTTCCACGAGATCATCGACGTGCTCATCATGAAGAAACTCTCATGGGGTCCGGACGGTGGCACACCGAAGCGCGAGGAGATTCCCGCCGAGGAGATGGAGAAAGCCATGGAGCTCCACAAGGCGCTCGTGGAGGCAGCCGCCGAAAATGACGAGGCGCTGATGGAGAAGTTCTTCGAGGAGGAGACGCTCACGGAGGACGAGATGCGCGAGGGTATCCGCAAGGGCCTGGTGATGCGCAACATCTTCCCGGTGTTCTGCGTCGATGCCCACAAGGACATGGGTGTGCAGCGCCTGATGGAGTTCCTGGGCAATGTCGTGCCCTTCGTCAGCGAGATGCCGAAGGTCCACAACACGCGTGGTGAGGAGGTGACACCCGACTCCAACGGTCCGGAGAGCATCTACTTCTTCAAGACGGGTATGGAGCCGCATATCGGCGAGGTGAGCTACTTCAAGGTGATGAGCGGATCGATCAAGCCGGGCGACGACCTGGCCAACGCTGACCGTGGCAGCAAGGAGCGCATCGGACAGATCTTCGCCTGTGCGGGTGCCAACCGCATCCCCGTGGATCAGCTCAACGCAGGCGACCTGGGCTGCACCGTGAAACTGAAGGATGTCAAGACGGGCAACACGCTCAACGGCAAGGGTACGGAGGAGCGTTTCGACTTCATCAAATATCCCAACTCCAAGTATTCACGCGCCATCAAGGCCGTCAACGAGAGCGATACGGAGAAGATGATGGCAGCCCTGCTCAAGATGCGCCAGGAGGACCCGACATGGGTCGTGGAGCAGAGCAAGGAACTGGGCCAGACGATCGTTCACGGACAGGGAGAGTTCCACCTGCGCACGCTGAAATGGCGTATGGAGAACAACGAGAAACTCGCCGTGAAGTTTGAGGAGCCGCGCATCCCGTATCGTGAGACCATCACGAAACTCTCTCGCGCCGACTATCGCCACAAGAAGCAGTCGGGTGGTGCCGGACAGTTTGGCGAGGTCCACCTGATTGTGGAGCCATACGCCGAGGGCATGCCCGATCCGACGACGTTCAACATCAACGGTCAGGAGTTTAAGATGAACATCAAGGGCCGCGAAGAAGTGGACCTGGAGTGGGGCGGCAAGCTCGTCTTCATCAACTCCGTGGTCGGTGGTGCCATCGACGCACGCTTCATGCCCGCCATCCTCAAGGGTATCATGGACTGCATGGAGCACGGTCCGCTGACGGGTAGCTACGCCCGCGACGTGCGCGTGATCGTCTATGATGGCAAGATGCACCCGGTGGATAGCAACGAGCTCTCCTTCATGCTCGCCGCGCGCCACGCCTTCTCCGACGCCTTCAAGCAGGCTGGTCCGAAGATCCTGGAGCCGATCTACGACCTGGAGGTCTATGTGCCGGCCGACTACATGGGCGACGTGATGAGTGACCTGCAGGGCCGCCGCGCCATGATCATGGGCATGGACAGCGAGGCTGGCTACCAGAAGTTGCAGGCGAAGATTCCTTTGAAGGAGCTCTCCAACTACAGCATCGCGCTCAGCTCCCTCACGGGCGGACGCGCCAGCTTCTCGACGAAGTTTGCAAGCTACGAGCTGGTGCCCAACGACATCCAGCAGAAGCTCATCGCCGAGCATGAGGCTGAACAGAAGGACGAAGACTAAAAAATGGGACGCTTCCTCCTGATCAAGACTGCATAAAAAAAGATGCCGCCCGAATCAGCTTTTGACTGGTTCGGGCGGCTTACTTATACGTGGTTGGGGGCGACACGCAAGAAGCGAAGCGGGCAGCGAAGCGCGGGGCGAGTCGCTACGGGAAGTTATCGGGGGCAGAAGACCTTCATGACCTTGGAGCCAACCTTGACGATGTTGATGCCTCGCTGCAACTGCGGGATGCGGCGGCCCTGCACGTCGTAGTATTCCGCCTCGGTGTCGTTGAGCAGATCGACGAGGGTAGCGGCATCTACCTGACTGGTGCCCTCATCCACGCCGATGGTGAGCTGGGCGGATCCACCCTTCTGCGTAGCATCGGGCTGGATATAGGCGCGGTAGGCAGCTATCTTCACGCCCTTGGCAGCAGGCTTGTAGTCGCTGACCAGGCGGAACAGGTCTTTGGCGATGAAATAGCAGTCGTCCTTGAGTTCGATGGGCGCAAACGTACCGATCAGACGAGGACCATTCTCTGTATTCTGTTCACCACTCTCAGCATTCTGCTGACCACTCGCTGCATTCTGCTGACCATTCTCCCCCGTCATGGGTTCTTTCACGGCCTTCGCCTTTTCGTTGGGAGAAGCCGTACCGCTCACGACGCTGAAGCTGGTCTGATCAGCATTTTTCTTGCGAACGACGACAGGCTGGCCTGCCTCTATCACGCCTTCCTCCACGCGCACAAGCTCCACACTCTCCGTTCCTACCGACTTCAGGGTATAGAAGTAGCAGGTGTTGTCCTCTGAACTAGGCTGGATGGTATAGGGCAGACAGAGCGTTGCCCATTCAGACTTTACCTGGCGCTCGTAGGAAGCGTCGTTCACGTCGCAGTCTTCGTAGAGCTTGTATGCCTTGCTGTCATCCAAAGGCAGCGCGTCGATGGTGAGTGGACTACCTGTGGCTCCAATAATCTCATTGCCATTCGTACCCACCTTCTTGGTGAGATAACCCGATTTGTAGTTCGCGTAAGTCTTATCTTTCTTTGAAGGTTCGAAGGAGATTGCGCCTTTCAGTGAATGGCAGCCGCGGAACATATTTGAACTTGAAACGCTATTAAATTTGAAAAGATCGCTGACATAGATGGTCCGAAGCGCGGAGCATCCGTCAAACATATCGGTAACAGAAGATGCCCCACCGGTGCTGAAACTGGAAAGATCAAGCGTTTGAAGACTACTACATCCCTTGAACAACCCATCCAGCTGCATGCTGGGCTTATCAGTTGTAAAGTTGGATACGTCAAGAGAACTAAGACTGCTGCAACCATTGAACATGTAGTTAAAGCCACTCTTTCGCACATACCTCGTATTGAAGTGAGACAAATCGAGCGTATCCAAACCTGAGCAGCCATCGAACATTCCGTTCATGTATGATACATTCTCCGTATTAAAATTGTCAATGTTGAGATCATGGAGCTTTGTGCACCCATAGAACATTTGGGCCATTGTTGTTACTCTCTCTGTGTTGAAATGGGAAAGGTCGAGCGTTTCGAGGTTCGAACACAGGGCAAACATCCCTGACATATTCTTGACGTTGGACGTGTTGAGATTTTCGATACCCTCTATGCTGGTAAGATTCGTACAACCATTAAACCAATTGGAGCACGTCGTGTGGGTTTCATCACGGAAACCAGCTTTGAAGACTACCTTCTTGATTTCTGCAGCATGGGTATCCCAATTCGGATCATCTCCGTAGCCCAAATCAAGGATGTTGTCGCCCGCAGGCTTCGTGGCGCCGCGATGGAAGGAGAGCGTGCCGGTTGGCGCATCCCATCGCACCCAACTGGCAGTAGCAGCCGTGAGATAACCTCCCTCTCCCGTGTGCGCCATTTCCACACCCGTCTTATAAGGGTTATAGTTGGGCAGATTAACACATCCGGCAAAAATCGAAAAATCTAGGGTTACTTTATCTGTAGTAAATGCAGAAGTGACATAGATCTTCTTGAGGTTTTTGCAATTACTAAACGCATCAACCATGGAAACCATTTTGGGCGTTGCAAACGAGGAGAGATCAAGCGTTTCAAGCTTCGTACATGAGAAGAACATCCCAGTCATAGATTTCATGTTCTCCGTATCAAAACTGCTTAAATCAATACTTTCAAGGTTAGTACATCCTTGAAACATGTCTTGCATGTAAGCCACCTTTCTGGTATTGAAACTGCTGAGATCGAGACTCCGAAGTGACGAGCATTTTTTGAACATTGATGACATTTGCGTCACATTTGCAGTATTAAAGCCAGGGAGATCGAGACTCCGAAGTGACGAGCAATTATTGAACATTCCTAGCATAGTGGTCACGTTTTCGGTATTAAAACTGGAGACATCGAGGGTTTCAAGCGTGCTACAATCGCAAAACATATTCTCCATAGTGGTTACTTGTCCAGTTTTAAAACTAGTAAGATCGAGCTTGGAAAGCGCCTTACAGCCATAGAACATCTCGCTCATGTTTGTCACGTTTTCAGAATTAGAACCGGATAGATCGAGTTCGGTAAGACGTTCGCAACCTTTGAACGTTGCATTGAGATTAGTCACGCTGCTGCCTATGAAGCCTTTGGGCAACTTGAGTGAGCGTAGATGCTTAGAGTTCTCAAACATAGTTACCATGTTTGTGACCTTTTCCGTATTAAAGGAAGACAAATCAAGTGTTTCCAAGCTGGTACAGGAGGAGAACATTAATCGCATATCATCGACCTCTGACGTGTTCAAATAGTCCAAGTGCTCAATCGTTGTCAAAGCTTCGAACAACCAAAACCAGCCTCCACAATCTTTGGGCCGTGCATCCTTGCAACTCTCGTCAAAGACCACGGTTTTTATTTTTTTTCTTTCAGCTGTAGTTTGCCACAAGGGACGACCAGTTAAAAGAGAAATCCCATAGTCAGATTCCTTGTAATTCGTGCCGTAATAGAGCGTGAGGGTCTGTGTCTCTTTGTCCAATCTCGCATACATTTGTCGCGTTTGTGCCTGCGCCACCGCGGGCTGCAGGAGCATAAGCATCAGCAAGAGCGAGAGCGCGCATCTGCGCTGCAATAGATATTGGGTCATTTTCTTGATCATGTTGATAGTCTTTTTGTTTTAGTTTGGGTGCGCCAAGGCACCATTCGTTGGTTGTGATAGAAAGAAGGGGCAATAGGCAATTTATTCCCCCCAGAGGAAGCCATCCTCGTCTAAGGTAAATTCGGCTTTCTCCAGTTCCTGTCGATTCTGAAACCGCCCTCTATAAATCCTTACCTGCGAGGGGTTGATCATCATGCACGGCCCAGTCTGCGCGACGTCAACCTGGGGCTTGAGATACTTTTTTTTCTTCATACTTTTATTTCTTGTTTTTGATTATTGTCTTCACGATTAGTCCGTCGGGCGCACACGACAAGGACTCAGCCTCTGCCGCGTGGATCTCTATTCCGACGCGATCATTAGCGCAAAAGTAGGGAAAAGTAGTGAGACAGGGTGTCGCATTGTCCTGTTCAGGTGTCTCTTTGGTGGTAAATAGTTGTCTCTTTCCTACCAAAGAGACAACGGTTCATAGCCAGGAGCGGTTGCGATTACATATTTTAAGAAATCAAGAAAAGAGCCGTCAAATATCAGAAAAGGGATCTTCAGATACGGAGAAAAGGGGTCGTCCCCCTGCTACGAAAGAGACGCATCCGAATCGTGGGATCCGGCCAAATAGCGCTCCCGCCAAACGGTCGGCGTACACGCCTCACGCGTCTTGAAGATGCGGTAGAGGTGGGTGCGGGAAGTAAAACCACATTCGGAGGAGATGATGTCGTTGCTGTAATCGGGGTTGGCAATCATCATTTTCTTGGCCGCAGCGAAGCGGATGTCGCTCAGCCATATCCGGAACGTAGTCTTCAGAGACTGGTCGAAGTATATCGTGAGTTCGTCTTTCGAGACATGGATCGCATGGGAGAGGGAGAGGAGGTTCACCCCCCATCCTTATAGCCCATCGCCGCGCACCATTCGTCCAGCCGCTGCTGGATCTGCTTTCTTCGATCCTCAGGCATCAGCGAGGCAGTTTGCGTCTCCTCCGCCTGGTCGGCTGCATGGGCCGCGTCGGCATGAAATGCGTTATCAGGCGTTGCGTTATCAGGGGTTGTGCCAGCATGAGACGCATTGGCACGAGACGCGTTGGTAGGAGCCCCATTGGCAGGAGTTGTGCCAGCATGAGCCCCATCGCATGGAGCCGCCTCGCCAGGAGAAACGACACCAGAAGAAGCGACACCATGAGCCGCGACGGCCTGTTGTGCTACCGTCTTCTCCTGCTGAGCGACTACGACAGCAGGGCTGACCTTTTCCTCCGCCTCTTCGTCGAGCAGCGACTCCTTCGGCTGATAGCTGTAGCCCAGGGCCACGAAACTCAGGACGAAGAAGAGGAAAGCCATGAGTCCCAGAGGTGCAAAAAAGTAAAGCAACTTGGTGGAGATGATGGCAAAGGGCGATACCAAGGCGGGGAAGAAGAGGATGAGGAGGCTGGCGCGGGAGTAGCGTACATAGGGCATGAGGTCGCCGCCCGCCATCGTCTCCAGCAGACGGCGGCGCTTGATGATCTCGCGGACGATGACGACGATGCAATAGACCACATTGGCGGCAAAGAGGGCCTGCATAGCATAGAGCCAGGCCCCGATGCGCATGCTGCCATAGTGGAGGAAGCCGATGAAGAAACAGGCGAAGATCGCCAGGTTGATCGTCGTGCAGACCGCATAGACCCTCCCCCTGCGGACATGGGTAGCCTCGATATGGAAGATGCCCATCGAGATGAGCGAGAAACAGGGTGCATAGACGAGGGCATTGACCGTGGCACCCACCGCATCGTCAACGGCCCTGAAACCAAAGCGCATCTGCATCAGATAGTGCGCCGCCAAGCCCATGATGCCGACAAAGATCAACCATCGTGCGCGCTCATAGCGCGGATTGAGCCATCGCGTCTGGAGACGGGTGACGGCGAGGGTGAAGGCATTGAACAGCATGAACAGGAAGCATGCAAACTGCAGCAGAAACAAATGATCCATTGGGCAAAAGATCTCGTTGGAATAGGAAAATAGGTTTTATGGACAAGGCACCTGCCCGGCGCTTGACGCCAGGCAGATGCCTCATGATGATTACAGGCTGTAGGAGGTACTACCCTCTCCTACTTCGTCATCTCATAGACCACGTCCATGAGCTCCTTGCCCAGGGCGTCGGCCTCCTCCATCGTGGCCGCCTCGCTATAGACGCGCATGATGGGCTCAGTATTACTCTTGCGGAGGTGGACCCACTTCGTCGGGAAGTCGAGTTTCACGCCATCAATATCCGTGACGTGCACGTCGTCCATCGATCCGAAGCGCTCCTTGACCTTGCCCAGGATGGCATCCATATCGGTGTCGGGCGTGAGGTCGATGCGGTTCTTGGCAATATAATAGGTCGGGAACGTCTTGCGGAGCTCACTGCACGTCAGTCCCTTCTGTGCCAGCGAACTGAGGAAGAGGGCGATGCAGACCAGGGCGTCGCGACCGTAGTGGCTCTCGGGATAGATGACGCCACCATTGCCCTCGCCACCAATGACTGCCCCCACCTCCTTCATCTTGGTGGTGACATTGACCTCGCCGACGGCAGAGGCAAAATACTGGCAGCCATGGCGCTCGGTGACGTCGCGCAGGGCGCGCGTAGAACTGAGGTTGGAGACGGTTGCGCCCTTGACGTGGTCGAGGATGTAGTCGGCCACGCTGACGAGCGTATATTCCTCGCCATACATCTTGCCGTCCTCCTGGATGAAGGCGAGACGATCGACGTCGGGATCGACGACGATGCCGAGGTCATAGCCTCCTGCTGCCACCTCGCCCATGATGCCTCCGAGATTCTTCTCCAGCGGCTCCGGATTGTGGGCGAAGTCGCCATTGGCCTCGCCATTGAGGATGGTGTAGCCGACGCCCAGTCGGTCGAGGAGCTTCGGCAGGATGACGCCGCCGACGGAGTTGATAGTATCAACGACGACGCGGAATCCACGCTTGCGGATGGCCTCCGTATCGACCAGGTCGAGCGCGAGGACGGCCTCGATGTGGCGGTCGTCGAAACTGTCGTCCTTGCGGTAAGTGCCTATATGATCGACATCAGCATAGTCGAAGTCCTCCTTCTCCGCCATGGCGAGCACGGCGTTGCCGTCGTCCTTGGTGAGGAACTCGCCCTCGTGGTTGAGCAACTTGAGCGCGTTCCACTGGCGCGGGTTGTGGCTGGCGGTGACGATGATGCCACCTGCCGCATGGCTCATGCGGACGGCCAGTTCGGTGGTCGGGGTCGTGGCAAGCCCGATATCGAGCACGTCATAGCCCATTCCTATCAGTGTGCCGCAGACCACCAGTCGGACCATGTCGCCCGAGATGCGCGCGTCGCGGCCTACCACGATACAGTTGCTGCCCGTCGGGTCGCTCTGACGGATAAACTTGGCATACGCCGTGGTAAACTTGACGATGTCCAACGGGTTGAGCGTATCGCCGGTAGGGCCTCCGATGGTTCCACGGATGCCGGAAATGGATTTGATCAGTGTCATATTTTCTCTTTAGTTTTGTAATTGCATGTTATCTTCCGCGCTCGTAGGTGATATCGTAGAGACACGGATAGACCGACATCGTGGCCGCATAGGTGCCCTCGGTGGAGGGTACGATGATGCGCACGCGAGCGATGCGGTCGTCGGCCGAGAGCGGCCTACCCACCTTGATGTAAGGCAGCGGGGAAAGCCATCCGTTGGGCACCTGCGTGCTGCCGGAACTTCTTCCATAGACTTGATACATCACACTCGACGTGGGGTCGAAGGAGGCCGTGAAGGTGCCGGAGGTGTTCGTGACCGACATCTTGTCGACCAGCGCGCTGAAATAGAGGATGTTGTTGGTGGCGATGATGCTATCGGTGAGGAGGTTGCGCTCGGTGAATCGGCAGAGCACGGTGGCCGTCTCGCCATCCTTGATTTTCTCTCCGCAACCCTTCTCTACGATTTGGAGATAGATGCCCGAAGACTCGAGCAGCACAAACTCGTTCTTGCTCACGTCGGTCATCGTGTCTTGATCGAAAAACTGGCGCTCGGAGATGACCGTCACGCTGCTGTCGTTGAGATACTGGCGGATGGCTCCGTTCTCTCGCTTGCGCTGGTCAGCATAGGTCTCGTCATTGCTGCACGCCGACCAGAGCAGAGCTGCGAGCGGGAGGAGGAGAAAAAGCGTTTTCTTCATCGGAATCTTTTACGTTCAATAATATCTTACTGCAAAGTTATAGCAAATCGTCTGTTCCACCATAAGACGACGCCCATTTTTAGCTACTTTTGACATTAAAGACTGCCCTACGGACCATGATTCTGGCCCGCGAGGGGTCATCGCAGCTGCTCCTTGTAGGCCATGATGGCTCGGAGGACCACCTGCTCGGCTTCCTCGATGGAGCACTCCAGGCGTCCGCCTGCCGCGTCTTCGTGGCCTCCGCCGTGGAAAAACTCCTCAGCCATCTTGCGGCAGTGGAACCCATTGCCCGAACGGAGGCTGACGCGTATGACCTGGTCCTTCTCGGTGTCCTCGCGCAGCGAGATGGAGAGTTTGAGTTTTTTGATCTTCTGCGGGATGTTGACCACGCCCTCCAGGTCGCCCCTGACAAACTGGAATCGGCGCATTTCGTCGCGCGTGACGGTGTAGTAGGCCGCATGGGAGGCCGGCAGGACGCGCAGTTTCTTGAAGATCACATAGGACCTGAACTTGATGGCCTGTGGCGAGTAGTTGTGATAGACGCGGTTATAGACGCGGTCTTTGTCCACGCCCTTCTCCAGCAGGTGGCTGATGATGAGATAGACGGCTGGCGCATTGGAGTTGTAGGTGAAGGCCCCCGTGTCCGTCATCATGCCGCAGTAGATACATTGCGCCATCTGCAGCGTCATCTCGTCGTAGGCGCCCAACTGCCACAGCAGGCGGAAGACGAGTTCCGACGTGCTCGACATCGCGGGATGGGAGACGGAGAGCGCCGCCTCGACGGTCCGGCCCACATGGTGGTCGATGAGGAGTCGGGGCGCCTTCGACTGAGCAATGACGTCCGCCATGTCCCCCGTGCGCGAGAGGTCGTTGTAGTCGAGACAGCAGACGAGGTCGGCCTTGTCGAAGGCCTCCTTCGCGCGGTCGGGATGCTTGTCGTAGCGGAGCAGCGTCTGCGATCCTGGGAGCCACATCAGGAAGTCGGGAGCGGCATCGGGGATCACGCAGGTGACCTCCTTGCCCAGAGCCTGCAGATACTGCGCCCAGGCCAACATCGACCCGACGGCATCTCCGTCGGGCGACTTATGGACCGTGGCTACCACGGAACTGGCATCGGCAGTCAGCTGCTGCAACAGAGCAAGCTGACTGTCGTCCAGAAGGTTGATTTCCATGAAGAAATGGTTGGTGATACGATTAGAACAGTTTGGCGGGATAGACGCCCTCATCGACGAGGCGCTGGATGCGATCCACGACGCCCTGACGATCGGCAGGATAGGTGACGCCAAACCAATGGCTGGTGGTATCGAGGACCTTGACAGCCGCCGTACCGTCGTTGATGAGCTTGTTAACCATCAGCGGGATGAAAAACTCGGCCTTCAGGTTGGCCATGTTCTCCGGATCGGAGAGGAACGTCTTGAAGTAGTCCTCGCTATAGTCGAAATAGTCGGGCGTGAATCCCCATACGTTCATCGAGACCGGCGTGTTGTCGGGCGTCGTCACCCACTGGTCGTCGTCGTCCTTATACTGCACGGCGCCGTCCCTGCGCTCTATCTTCGTGCGCTCCACGACGGTGGCCAGGTTGCCCTCGGCGTCGGTCGTGCAGATGCCACGCGATACCGTTCCGTTCTCGCTGAGTGTATTGCCCACGCGGAAACCCACCATCGCATAGCGGTTCTTGCTGCCCTCGGGGAGCTCGGAGAGATACTTGCCGATGACCATGAAGGTGTCGCGGTTGTAGAAGTCGTCGCAGTTGATGACGCAGAACGGCTCCTTGATGACGTCCTTGGCCATCAGTACGGCGTGGTTGGTGCCCCACGGTTTCACGCGGCCCTCGGGCGTGGTGAATCCCTCGGGGAGGGCGTCGAGGCTCTGGAAGACGAGCTCTGCGGGGATGTGGCCCTCATACTTGGCGAGGACCTGCTTGCGAAACTGCTCCTCGAAGTCCTTTCTGATGACGAAGACGATCTTGCCAAAGCCCGCCTGGATGGCGTCATATATGGAGTAGTCCATGATGGTTTCACCATTGGGTCCAAGTCCGTCGAGCTGCTTCAGCCCGCCGTAGCGGCTACCCATGCCGGCAGCCAAAAGAAGTAATGTCGGTTTCATGTCTTTTTATGATTTTGTCATGATTATACTTATTCTCACCATACTATAATGTACATGCGCAAGGTGGTCGTCTGCCCGTGGCGAGCGCACCCCTCCCCGACTCGATATTAGTCGAGCAGGGTACTGCTGCGTACGCGACTCAGCGTCTCCGGCGTCATCTGGAGAAAACTGGCCACATAGACCAGGGGTGCGCGGAGGACGATCTGTGGCGCCAGTTTGCAAAACTTGCGGTAGCGCTCCTGTGCCGTCTCGAAGCGCACGAGGTCGGCCATGACCTGCGAGATCACGAGGCTCTCCTCCAATATCTTGCGAAAGAGGATCTGTATGTTCACGTTGTGGAGGGCCACCTGCTCCAGGCGATGCTTGGGGAGCGCATAGATATAGGAGGCCTCCAGGGCCTCTACCTGCAGATGGGTGGGCTCTTCGTGAAACAGGCTCTCGATGCACATGAAGATGGTGTGGTCCACCCCCAGGTGCTCCGTGATCTGCTTGCCGTTCTTGAAGTAGAACTGGCGGATCAGTCCGCGCTCCACATAGTAGATGTTGCGGCAGACCTCGCCCTCCCTTAGGATTATCTCGCCCTTGCTGAACTTCATGGGCACCAGCACGCTCTCCAGCACGTCGAGTTCCTCGTGGGTCATCGTACTGTACTTGCGGGCCAACTCGCGGGCCACCTCCCTGGGGGTTGCTATCGGTTCTCTCATCGTGTCTCCTCTTTTCTCCTTTTTATATATCTTGTTGGCCGAAGGATGTTCCTCCGGCGGTTAGTCCAATTTCAGCACGGCCAGGAACGCCTTCTGAGGCACCTGCACGTTGCCGACCTGCTTCATGCGCTTCTTGCCCTTCTTCTGCTTTTCGAGGAGCTTGCGCTTGCGGCTGATATCTCCGCCATAACACTTCGCCGTCACGTCCTTGCGCACCTGCTTCACGGTCTCGCGTGCGATGATCTTCGCTCCGATGGCCGCCTGGATGGCAATGTCAAACTGCTGGCGCGGTATCAGTTCCTTGAGTTTCTCACACATCCTGCGTCCAAAGGCCACGGCGTTGCTCTCGTGGGTCAGCGTGGAGAGGGCATCGACGGGCTCGCCGTTGAGCAGGATGTCGAGCTTGACCAGCTTCGAGGGGCGGAACGAGTCGATATGGTAGTCGAACGAGGCGTAGCCCTTGGAGATGCTCTTGAGCTTGTCGTAGAAGTCGATGACGATCTCGCCCAGCGGGATCATGAAGACGAGCTCCAGGCGGTTGCCGCTGACGTAGTTTTGGCTCACGAGCTCGCCGCGCTTGTCGAGGCAGAGCTTCATGATCGGTCCGATAAACTGGCTGGAGGTGATGATGCTGGCCTTGATAAACGGTTCCTCGATATGGTCTATCATCGTCGCGTCGGGCAGTCCCGAGGGGTTGTGCACCTCCTTCACCTCCCCCTGCTTGTCATAGACCATGTAGCTGACGTTGGGGACGGTCGTGATCACGTCCATGTTGAACTCGCGGTCCAGCCGCTCCTGGATGATCTCCATGTGGAGCAGTCCGAGGAATCCGCAGCGGAATCCGAAGCCGAGGGCCTGGGAGCTCTCGGGCAGGAAGGTCAGCGAGGCGTCGTTGAGCTGGAGCTTCTCCAGCGAGGCGCGGAGGTTCTCGTAGTCGTTGGGGTCGATGGGATATACGCCGGCAAAGACCATCGGCTTCACCTCCTGGAATCCCTCGATGGCCTTGGCGCAGGGCCGTTCGACGTGGGTGACGGTGTCGCCCACCTTCACCTCCTTGGCGTCCTTGATGCCGCTGATGATGTAGCCCACCTCGCCAGCGGAGAGCTGCGCCTTGGGCACCATGTCCATCTTCAGTACGCCCACCTCGTCGGCGTCATACTCCTGGCCGGTGTTGAAAAACTTCACCTTGTCGCCCTTGCGCACCACGCCGTTATCGATCTTCACCAGCGTGATGATGCCGCGGAAAGAGTTGAAGACCGAGTCGAAGATGAGGGCCTGCAGCGGCGCGTCCTTGTCGCCCGTCGGCGCGGGGATGCGGTCCACGACGGCGCGGAGGATGTCATCGACGCCCTCGCCCGTCTTGCCCGAGGCCCGGATGATCTCCCCGGGCTCGCAGCCGAGCAGATCGACAATCTCGTCCTCCACCTCCTCGGGCATGGCGTTGGGCATGTCTATCTTGTTGATGACCGGGATGATCTCCAGGTCGTGGTCGATGGCCATATAGAGATTGCTGATGGTCTGCGCCTGCACGCCCTGTGTGGCATCGACGATGAGCAGCGCGCCCTCGCAGGCGGCAATGCTTCGCGACACCTCGTAGGAGAAATCGACGTGGCCCGGCGTGTCTATCAGGTTGAGCAAATATTTCTTTCCCTCCATCGCGTACTCCATCTGGATGGCGTGGCTCTTGATGGTGATGCCGCGCTCGCGCTCCAAATCCATGTTGTCCAACATCTGACCCTCCGTGACTTGGATGGTCTTGGTGCGCTCCAACAGACGGTCGGCCAGGGTGCTCTTGCCGTGATCGATATGGGCTATGATGCAAAAATTCCGTATATGGTCCATTCTTGTATTGTAATTTCAAAATGCAAAAGTAGCAATAAAAAACGAGACACACGACTTCCAGCCCGTTTTTTGCTCGCCAACCGTGCAAAACCATGCCACGGGACGCGCTTTGGCAAAACCTTTGTGGCTCTTTTTGCCACTTAAAGGAAATAAAAAACACGATTTGACGTTATTTCCATAGCGTGGCGATGGCGGACCCGGGACACGACCTGCCCCGGGGCGGCTTCGCCATAGCCGACATTTACAGAAACTAAAAGAG
>ULQL01021686.1_pt1 | contig 19808 bp, 13 predicted proteins | sample 1954411 | NCBI WGS metagenome assembly ULQL01 (sample SAMEA4835654, study PRJEB28245) | human gut metagenome | biome: gut microbiome; material: fecal sample | place: Denmark | collected 2008 | reverse complement strand
GGAAAGAGTCGGTTATAAGGTTTATCCAAAGAAGATGAACCGGTTGAAGTATCGTAAATCCCAGAAGCGTTGCGATAAAAATGCTTATAACTTCCGAAATATTGGAACCGAGAAGGAACTGTATCGCCTTTCTTATATTGTCGTATATTCTTCTTCCCTCTTCGACAGCTCCCACGATTGTGGCGAAGTTGTCATCGGCAAGGACCATGTCCGCAACGTTCTTTGTTACGTCGGTACCCGTTATGCCCATGCCTACGCCGATATCGGCGGATTTTATGGAAGGCGCGTCGTTTACGCCGTCTCCTGTCATAGCCGTTACATATCCCGCTTTGCGCCATGCATTTACTATCCTTGTCTTGTGTTCGGGCTGAACGCGGGCGTAGACGGATATATTCATAAACTCTTTTTCGAACTCTTCGTCGCTCATCTCGTTGAGCGCGGAGCCCGTCAAAGCGCGCTGCTCTCCGGAGATTATTCCGAGTTCTTTTGCTATTGCAACGGCGGTATCAACATGATCTCCCGTTATCATTATGGGACGTATTCCGGCACTGCGGCACTTTTCGATAGCCGCTTTTACCTCGGGACGGACGGGGTCTATCATCGCAGTAAGACCTACAAAGCAAAGCTCTTTTTCGAGCACGCCCGCGTCATATGACGACGGTTCGGAAGAATAAAATCTTTCTGCGCAGGCAAGCACGCGAAGTGCCCTGTCCGCCATATCCTTGTTGCGCTTCAATATCTCGTTCTTGTACTCTTCCGTCATGGGAACGATATTTCCGTCTTTAAGATAATGCGTGCAGAGGTTTACGACAACATCGGGCGCGCCCTTTGTATACTGAACATAAGTGTTTCCGTTTCTGTGTACGGAGGACATCATCTTTCTTTCGGAATCGAAAGGAGCTTCACCGATTCTCGGCTTTTCCTCTTTCAAACCGTTTTTCGGCATGCCGAGCTTATATGCGAAAGCGACAAGCGCCGCTTCGGTGGGCTCGCCCGTGACGTTTCCTTCGTCGTCCGATTCTGCGTCCGAACACAGAGCCATTGCAGAGGCGAGAAGCTTCTCGTCCTCTCCGAACGATTCCACAACAGTCATTTTGTTCTGAGTGAGCGTTCCCGTTTTATCGGAACAGATTATCTGCGCACATCCGAGCGTTTCGACAGCCGTGAGCTTTCTTATTATGGCGTTTTTCTTCGACATATTGCCAACACCCATGGAAAGGACAACCGTTACAACGGCAACAAGTCCCTCCGGTATCGCCGCAACGGCAAGAGAAACGGCGACCATAAACGAATCTATCGTCGCGTCAAGCGAAAATCCGCCTGCGCGTATTATCTGCACGCCGAATATTACGACGCATATGGCAAGCACAAGGTATGTCAGAATCTTCGAAAGCTGTGCGAGCTTTATTTGAAGAGGAGTTTTGCCCTCTTCCGCCTTTACGAGCGCGTCGGCGATCTTGCCCATTTCGGTGTCCATGCCCGTCGCCGTTATAACGGCAACGCCTCTGCCGTATACGACTGTCGAGCCCATGTATACCATGTTGCTTCTGTCGCCGAGAGGAATGTCCTTTGCGTCGGGTTTGAGGTTTATGATATCTATAAACTTGTTTACCGGCACGGATTCGCCCGTGAGCGCCGCCTCCTCTATTTTAAGGCTCGCGCTCTCTATTATACGTCCGTCTGCGGGAACAGAGTCTCCCGCCTCCAAGATAACCACATCTCCCACAACGAGATCTTCGCTTTTTACGCTTACTATCTTCCCGTCGCGAAGCACTTTTGATGTGGCAGCCGCCATCTCCTGCAAAGCCTCTATCGCCTTTTCCGCTTTGCTCTCCTGATATACGCCGAGAATGGCGTTAAATATAACGACGGCAAGAATGATTATAACATCGGTAAAGCTCTCGTTCTCTATTACGGCAAGAACTCCGCTGACAGCGGCAGCCACGATAAGTATTATTATCATCGGATCGGCGAGCTGCTTCAAAAAGCGAACAAGAACAGAATCTTTTTTCGCCTGTTTCAGCTTGTTTTTGCCGTTCTCCGAGAGCCTGCGTTCTGCTTCCGCAGAAGAAATACCTTCGCGAGAACTCTTTGTCTTGTCAAGAACATTTTCGATGTCTTCGCAATAATATTTGTTCATTTTATCCCCCTCTGATTTTTTTAGAAAGCAGTACGGAAAACAAAAAGACCTACGGATGGGCAGATCCCATCCGTAAGTCTGGTCATTTACTACAAGCCAGATCCTTTCGGATCATGCGTGTTGACTTGTCACGGAAAAAGAAATCCGCCGACTACTCCCCTATGGATATTCATATATTATACACGCAAATATGAATTTTCTGTTAACAAATGCAATTTTCTCGAAAAAAATAATTATTTTTTAATCAAAACAGCGTATCAAAGCAATTTTTATACCGTTTCGGCAATTTCAAACGCAAAAAATGACTGTTTGGATAAATTATAATCTCCGCCGAAAATCCTCTCCTCAAAATCTTTACGGCAAGATTTTTGATACAGAAAAAAGATTTTATTTTTTATTGTTTTTTTCGTTGACAATTTATATAATGAATGGTAAAATAGTTGCGTTTGCAACAGTTGCTTTTGCAACAAAACAAAAAGGAGAGATGAAAATGCCTTCTTTGATGAGAAAAATCAATATAATAAGCCGTTCCGAGGGGCTTTACCGCGCGGACAAGCTGAAAAGCGACGACCTCTGCTCGTGCCACCACAGCTATGTGCTCGCAATATGCCATAATCCGGGAATGTCTCAGGAAAAGCTCGCAAAGCACATATGCATAAACAAGAGCGGGGTGACAAGACAATTATCATACCTCGAAGAAAAGGGATATGTGGAACGCAGAGCCGATAAAAACGACAAAAGAGTCATCTGCGTCTACCCGACGGAAAAAATGCTGGGAGTACTTCCGAAAGTGGAGGAAATCGTCCGCGAATGGAACGAATTTATCGCGGAAGGACTTTCCGAAAACGAAATAGAGGTATTTTCAAAGGTGCTTGAAAAAATAGCGGACAAAGCACAGAACTACGCGGCAAAAAGGGACGAGATTTAAGAATGAAGACGATTATAAGATATTTAAAACCGTTTTTCGGCAGAATGTCGATAGGGCTTTCGATAAAAATCACAGGTACGCTCATAGAGCTTATGATACCGTATATTTTAAGCCATATACTCAAAAACGTAGTCGCAAAGGAAAGTGTAAAGCAGATACTTCTCTGGGGGCTTCTGATGATCGCGTGCGCCGCGGCGGCGTGTATATTCAATATATGCGCAAACAGAATGGCAGCAAAGGTTTCGCGCGATTTTTCGGAAAATATACGCCACGAGCTGTTCGCGCACACACTTGCGCTTTCCGCATCGCAAACGGACAGATTCACGATCCCCTCCCTCGAATCACGCATAACGACAGATACATACAACATACATAGCTTTGTCGGAATGATGCAGCGAATGGGCGTTCGCGCGCCTATACTTCTTATAGGCGGAATCGCGATAACACTCTTCATGGACAGCTTTCTCGCGATTATAATGATAGCCGTACTGCCGTTTATATTCGTGACAGTCTACTTTATTTCGAGAAAAGGCGTTCCGCTGTACTCGAAAGTTCAAAAATCCGTCGATAAAATGATACGCGTCGTAAGAGAGGATTCGCAAGGCATAAGAGTCATAAAAGCGCTCTCGAAAAACGATTACGAGCACCGCAGATACGACAAGGCAAATCGCGATCTTTCCTCCGACGAAAGGCGCGCGGGAATAATAATGAGCTCCGTGAATCCCGTAATGACGCTTCTCATGAACGCGGGTATCGTCGCCGTAGTGGCAATAAGCGCGTCGAGAGTTGCGGCTCATACGTCCGACCCGGAAACCGTCATAGCATTCATGCAGTATTTCACCCTTATATCGATGGCGATGATGTCCGTGACAAGGATTTTTATAATGTACACAAAAAGCGCCGCGTCGGCAAGACGTATCGCCGAGATAATAGAAACGGAAAACGATCTTCCCGTAAAAGACGAAAAGGATTTTCCTTCCGTAAACAGCAAAAACCATATAGAATTTCAAAACGTTTCTTTCTCCTATAAAGGAAAAAGTAATAATCTCGAAAATATAAGCTTCTCCCTTCCGCACGGTGGAACGCTCGGTATCATCGGAGCGACGGGAAGCGGCAAATCGACCCTTATAAAGCTTCTTTTAAGGTTTTACGACGTCGGAGCTGGAAATATAAGAATAGACGGAAAAGATATAAGAACGATACCGAAAGAAAAGCTATATAAAATGTTCGGAACGGCTATGCAGTACGACTTTTTATATGCCGACACGATAGAAGAAAACATAAAATTCGGACGTGAGCTTTCGCACGACGATGTAGTAAAAGCCGCAAAGATCGCCCAGGCGGACGATTTTATATCCGCTTTTCCCGAAGGGTACGACCATATGCTCTCTCAAAAAGCGACGAATATTTCCGGCGGACAAAAACAGCGCGTTTTGATATCGCGCGCCGTCGCCGCAAAACCCGATATACTTATTCTCGACGACAGTTCTTCCGCGCTCGATTACAAAACCGACGCCGCGCTTCGCCGTGCACTTAAAGAAAACATGAGCGGGACGACAATAGTAACCGTCGCGCAGCGCGTAAGCTCCGTCAAAGATTCAGACCTTATAATAGTCCTCGACGAAGGAAAGATTTCGGGCATGGGAGATCACGAATTTTTGCTTTCCACGTGCCCCGAATACAAGGAAATAAGCGATTCGCAGATGGGAGGCGCAATAGTTGACTGATAAAAAGAAAAAAGATATTTCCGCAGAAACACCTCACGAGCCGAAGCTCGATAAAAAATCAAGACGCGGCATAATGATAAGACTCGGCGGATATATAGCAAAATATTGGCCTTTATTCTTACTGGCAATAGCATTTACGCTCATATCAAACCAGCTCTCTCTTCTGGGACCGAAATATTCGGGAAGCGCGATAGACGCCATCGCCGCGGAAAGCGGAGTGGATTTTGACGCGGTAAAAATAAACGTCATAAAAATGCTCGTTTGCTATGCGCTCTCCGCCGTAATGTCATACATTCTCGCCGTTATAATGACGGTTTTGAGCCAGAAGATCGTGCGCACCATGCGCAAACAGCTCTTCGAAAAACTCACGTCTTTGCCCGTAAGCTATTTTGACACGCACGCAACGGGGGATATAATAAGCCGCATATCTTACGATATAGACACCGTTAACGGCTCTCTTTCGCAGGACCTTGTTCAGGTAATGACAAGCGTTTATACGGTCGTGGGCTCCCTTATATTCATGTGGCAGATATCAAAGCCGATGATACTCGTTTTCGTCATCACCGTGCCCATATCCGTCCTGTTTACAAGGTACAGATCAAAAAAAGTGCGCCCGCTCTTCCGCACACGTTCAAGAAAACTCGGCGAGCTTAACGGATACGCCGAAGAAATGCTCTCCGGTTGCCGCAGTATCACCGCGTACAACAGAGAAAACGAGATAGGCGCGCGCTTTGATACAAGAAACACAGACGCCATGGACGCATATTACAAGGCGGAATACCATGCGGCACTGCTCGGTCCTTCCGTAAACTTTATAAACAATCTCTCTATCTCCCTTGTCATAATCCTCGGCGGTATACTGTATATGTATTCCCAAAGCGGCGTTGTAAAGGCAGGCTCCGTATTCTTTATAACGCTCGGAGGTGTCGCGCAGTTCGTGCAGTATTCGAGAAAGTTTGCAGGACCAATAAACGAATTTGCAAATATATTGAACGAGTTTCAGTCCGCATTTTCCGCGGCGGAACGAGTATTCCGCATAATAGACGAAGAGCCGGAACCGAAAGACCTTCCCGACGCAAAGGAGATAAAAAACATAAGCGGCAAAGTGGAATTCAAAGACGTCTCTTTCGGCTATACTCCCGAAAAAACGATACTCAAAGATATAAATCTTTTAGCCTCACCAGGAAAAACAATAGCCGTCGTCGGTCCTACGGGCGCCGGAAAAACAACGATAATAAATCTCCTTATGCGCTTTTACGACGTAAACAAAGGCGTGATAACGCTCGATGATACAGAGATACTCGATATAAAAAGGGACTCTCTGCGCCTTGCGTACACAATGGTATTGCAGGACACATGGCTCTTCCACGGAACGATAAAAGAAAACATCGTCTACGGCAAGGAAAACGCAACCGACGAAGAGGTTTTTGCCGCCGCAAAAGCCGCAAGGATAGATACATTTATAGAAAAGCTTCCCGACGGATACGACACTATACTTTCCGACGACGGAGTAAACATTTCGAAAGGTCAGAAACAGCTTATCACCATAGCGCGCGCCATGCTTTCCGACGCGCCGATGTTAATCCTCGACGAAGCGACGTCAAACGTAGACTCGCGCACGGAAATAAAAATTCAGGAAGCGATGGCAGAGCTGATGAAAGGCAGAACCTGCTTTGTTATAGCACACCGTCTCTCCACGATACAAAATGCGGATACGATAATAGTGGTGCGCGACGGCAGGATAACGGAAAGCGGAAACCACGAAGAGCTCTTAAAACTCGGAGGATTTTACAGCACGCTCTACAATTCCCAGTTTTCCTGATTTATCAAGATTTGGCAAAATCACAAGCAAAAAGTCCGAAGAACATTTTGTTCTTCGGACTTTTTATATTTTTTAAATAATCCGCCCACAAAGCGGTGCATCAAGAAAAAATACCGTCCCTTATTCCGATGAATTTATTCCCAGCCGTTATATCCACCATTCGGGCGTGATATCGCCGAGCTTTACGATTCTTTCGGATTCATAATCGAGAAGTATCTCTATATCCTTGTAATCGCCCGGCATGAGCTGTACCATAAGCTCGCGGCAGGCGCCGCAGGGGGGTCCTGATTTTCCGTCCGGCATAATGGCAAGAACTTTGTCGATCTTCTCTTCTCCGTTTGTTATCATGTTGAAGATTGCATTTCTCTCGGCGCATATTCCAAGCGTAGAGCAAGTGTCTATGCAAACTCCGGTATATATTTTCCCCGATGAAGAAAGCACTGCCGCCGCAACACCGCCCGCATCTATATAATTCGATATCTTTCTGCCGTTCTGAACGTTTTTTGCGGCTTTATACATCTCGTTCCATATACCGTCCATATTGCTCTCCCGTCTTTATATTTTCCGAATTTGAAGATACTTACGACTTTTTAAATCTCGAAAATGGAATTTTATCTTCCGAAAATTCTCATTTTCTCGAATACCCGAATTCGTTTTGTTTTTCTGTATTTTCCTCATTTACGGTGGGAAAAGCAGTAACATCCTTGCGTTCTCTGAGCATCCACTTGCCACGTGTGAAATCGGGAATTGCCTGCGGCATACCGCCGTGCGCAACAGACTGTTCGGAAAGCGGTGTAATGCTCATCCATGCCGCCATATCATATACGTCGATAGGCATTTCCTCTCCGTTTATAATCGCGTCGAAAAACGCCTTGAATTCGAGATAATCCATTCCGCCGTGTCCAAGCGTCTTCTGTTCTTCCGTGATATTCTTCCACACATCGGGCAAATAATCCGAAAATTCATTTGCGTTATGAATATATTTTTCGATAACCTTACTTGCGTCGAAAAATTTATGCATATTGAGTTTCGATTCAAGCAAAATCATATCCGCATCCTGCATACAGTAACCTTTTGTGCCGTGTACGGTAAACTCTCTCGAATAAGTTCTGGGAAGCGAGGTATCAAGACGAAGAGTGATCACCTCCCCGCCCGCACACGTAATAGTTGTTACTATGATATCGCCCTGTGCGAATCTTTCTCCTTTAAGCGACGGATCGGGATTTCTTTCGTCATATGTATATTCTTCAAGCCCCACGCCGCTCTTTGTGGAAACAGACGTAAGAGAAAGCATTTTGTTTCCTCGGTTTATATTAAGAAGCTTCGCAATCGGACCGAGTTCATGAGTCGGATAGTTTTCGCAGTTGCGGAGCATATAATTCTTCAAACGGTAATGTCTGTTTACATTTCCGCCGAGGATCTCTCCGCGCAGTTCATGAGCATATGCTCCGTGGCAATACATAACTTTTCCCAATTTTCCCGCGCGCGCCAAAGACGTAGACAAAAGTTCGAATCTGTCAAAACAGCAGTTTTCCAACAGCATAATGGGGGTTCCCGTTTCTTCGTAAACGCGCACAAGCTGCCAGCAGTCCTCTATATCATAAGCACCGGCAACTTCAACAGCGGTATATTTGCCCGCACGCATACTTTCGGTAGCCATACGTATATGTTCGTCCCAAGATGACATTATAACGACAGCTTCGACATTTTTATCGGCAATAAGATCTCTGTAATCGAGATACGCCGCAGGAGTTGAATGGTACAGTTCCTCCACCGTATTTTTAGCTTTTTCCACTCTGTCCTCGTACAAATCGCAAACAGCCGTGATCTGCGCTTCCTTGCAGGCAAAAATCGTTTCGATAAGTGAATATCCGCGGCTTCCGAGTCCGATAAGCCCTACTTTTACTTTATCTTTCATATAGAAATTCCTCTTTTTATCGTTATCATTTGAGTTTTAAAATATAGATTGATTTCATATTATAACCCTCTGTAAAATCTATATTCTTTCGGAGTTTGCGCCTGTTTTCGGCATGGCAAAACACAAACGTCCCGTTTATTGGATTATTATATCACAAAAAAGCTTTATGTCAACATAAAGACAGCGAATATCACAGGCTTCAAATATTATTTACTTTTTATCTGAAAATCAAAGATTCATAAAAAAAATCAGGATATTGCTTTTCGTCAAAAAACAGCAATATCCCGATTTTTTAAAATCAATAAGCTATAAAATTTTATCTTTCCCTTACACGTTCGAGATTGTTTTCCTCTATGCGCTCCGAGAGCGTAAGTTTTTTCCCTCTTTTTGAAAACCGCTCCGTAAAACGCGAGGTCAAAAACGCAAATATAAAATATACATACGGCATTCCGAGATTTGTTTCGAGAAGCGAGTTTACTATTATCGTAGATATTTTCTGTGAGGCAGAAAATCCCGCGCTCCTTATTCCGCCCAAGAGCAGCCCCGCTTCCCAGCCAAACTGAACAAGAACGCCTATTGCGAGTATCCACGGAATATTTACCCGTCTTTTCGGATCTTTCACGGCGAAATTATATATTATTACGCCCAAGTACCCTATAAACAGTATCAAAGCCATATAACCGTGATATTCGCCCGTCGTGCGGCTTATGACTATCATATCGCTTCCCTTGTAAAAAGTTTTTGCGATAATGGGACAGCATACCCACCAGGAAAGAATAAGAAACGACCACTCAAAAAGGTGTTTATCTTTCGAAAGCCAGAGCCATATCCACGTGAAATTCGTAAATCCGTAACTCATCGACATCCAGAGAAGGACAAGAAACAGGCTGTGCCCCTCCGATATCGTGCGCGAATGGCAAACAAGATGAAATATCCCGTAATCCACAAGCATATAGACAACACCCATTATAATCCCTACAACAAGCGTCATATATTTTTTCTTATATATCAAAAGTCCCGCAAACACAATAAGAAAAGCTATATCAAGCCATATATATAAAGGCGAAAACTGACGCGACGCGATGATTTCGTTCATAAATCCCCCGTTTTGAAATTGACTTTATCCCTGCGAATCCGACGGTTTTTCGATACTGAATACATTTTTGTCAAAGACGTATATTCTGAAATTTTCAAATATAAGGGTTTCTTTTAAATATTCGTCCGTGATATATTTCCAGTCGGTATTGTATATTGCGTTACTTGCCTCGTACGTGTTGAGAGCGACAAAATATTTATCCACGCCCTCCTGGTCCTTATACCAGTTGAAATTCGTCTGATAATAATAAGGAGTAACGCCGCTTTTCGAATCGGCATTTATACAGCGCACGCGCACCTCCGAATCGGAAATAAGCGTCAGCGCCTGCGCGTACCAGAATGTCGCATATCCGTATTCAAGATCGTTTTCTTCAAGAAAAGCGGAAAGCTTGTGAAGCTCGTTGTCTTTTCCGTAATCTTTCGGCATTCCGGTGATCTCCTTCGCGTTTACAAAGGAGAACAATATCGGAACTATCATAAATACGGCGCCGAGTCTGCTCCATACAATGCGCGTCTCTCCCTTTAAAGAGATCATCGTTCTTATTGAGGCTATGGATGTCAGAATGCTAGTGCCGACAATAGGGGTAAGGCGCCAGTTTGCGGCGGAAAGCTTTCCGCATACAAAACCCGCCATTATGACAGCCGTAACGGTTATATGAGCCCAAAGGAGAAGTTTTGTTCCCATCTCCTCTATCTTTTTGTAAAGGAACAGAAGCATTACGGGAAGAATAAGTATAACAAGCGACGCTACTGCTTTTATAAGATTTACAAGCGTAATGAGCGCGGTCGCTGTATCATCTCCGAGTTTAACGCCCATAAGAGAGAAATAGCTCTCGGGAAATTTCAGAAGCTGGCTTGTCCATTTTGAAACATCTTCAAAAGAAGAGTAAGCATCGGCGTATCCGGCTCTTATATCTCCGCGGACAAGCATAAGAATTATATATCCCAAAAGAGTAGCCGCAATCAAAAGAAGCGCTCCGAATCCGAGGTAAGAATTTCTCGCGGATATAAGCTTGTCCTTCGAATTGAAGACCGCTTCCGCGACGATAGCAACGATGATAGGAAGCGTATATATAGCGATACACTGAAATCCGTTTGTAGCGCCGAGCATTGTAAGAATAAAAAGAAGCACTGCGTATACATACGCTTTTTTCTTTTTTCCAAGCTCGAAATTTTTGTACATTCTGATAAGAAGTCCAAGTCCGGTAAAGAGTATAAGAAGCCCTAAGCTGTAATAAATAACATGTCCCCACATTATTTCGCGGAGCTTGTCGCTGGACGACATTATAAGCATTACCGTTCCGGAAGAAATAAGAGTAAAATTCCAGCTCCACCCCATACTGCGGCATACAAATATTATCGAAGCGAAGAAAAGGCAGGCAAAAATAACCATTCCCGCAACATGGGTCGCCATCGTAACACCGAAAATCTTTATCAGCGGAATAAGCCAGACGGAAGCGCCGAACGGCAGCATCGCCGCATAGACGAAATTCGGGTCAAATACTTTTCCCGAATCCGCCGACGCCTGCGCCCAGAATATCGTATCCGTGCAATCGGAGTGAAAATACCCTTCCGCCGGGAAAACGGTGTAATAAATAACGACAAAAAAAGAAAATGCGGCAAATAATACGCTCAAAACAAGCGGTATTTGTTTATATATCTTTTTTGCTTTATCGCACATAAGTGCCGATTTGAAATTTTGTAATGTTTTATCCATGCTACATTTTCCTTTCGGAATTTTTAAAATTTATATCTTTACGGATTTTTCCGTCTGTTTGTCTATTTTAAAAGAATTGTTTTATTGTCCGAATTATACAGCCTACGGTACATTTCAAAAATTCAGCTCATAAAGTCCGAATAAAGGAATTCCGTTTATATTTCTTGAAAGATCTTTGATTCCCGCAAAAGTAAAACCCTTATTCTTATACAAATTTATTGCGGGAATATTATCGGGCACTACATCGAGTCTGATAGCTTTGTATCCCTTGCTTTCGGCAATATCGATACATTTATCAACCATATATCCGCCCACACCTTTATGTTCGTGAAGCGGGTCGACGGCAAGCGTATGTATAATAAGATACTCGCCTTTTTTCAAAGGCTTGCTCCAATCCCCGACATCGTAATTTCCGTTCGGGTCCTCGTTAAGAATGGCGGCGCCTAATACCACGCCGTTTTGGGAGCATACGTATTGCTCTCCTTTTTCAATTGCAACTTTTATGCTGTCCCTGCAAGGATAGTTTTTCGACCATTTCGGATAATTTATATTTTTCTCCAAATGTTCCACTACCCTGAAATACATATCGGAGAGTACATCCAGATATTCGATTCCGCATTTTATAAAATCCATTTTTGCCAACCTTTTCTGCCGAATACTTTTCAAAAGATTTTATTGTTATAATTTTACCATAAAGTAATCATGAAGTAAATAAAATATCCATATAAAAACAGCAAAAAGTTCCATATATTATCTGTCGTTTGAAACTCGGAATTTCTCAAATATATTTTAATTATAAATTTACATTTTTTATTGTTGACGTAAAAAAGCAAAATTGATATAATAAATATAAATGATTCAAAAACATATATTTTTTGACCGAATTCAGAATAAGGAGAAAAAATGAAGCTGAAAAAAACAAAGCCAAAGATACAAAAGACAAAACTGAAATGGATAAACTTCGCAGCGCTTACAATAGCCGGAATAATAAACGCGTTCGGCGTAACTATATTTCTCTACCCCGTAAACCTCTACGACAGCGGAATTTCGGGAACGTCAATGCTGCTCGCGCAAATAACGCCCGATTTTCTTGTTCTTTCGTTTTTTCTCATAATATTGAATATACCGATATTTCTGTTCGGTTTTAAGAAGCAAGGCTGGGTATTTACGATCTACTCTCTTTTCACCGTCGTCATATATTCAATCGTTTCCTATCTTATAACCGATGTATTGCCGATAGACGTGACGATAGCATCCCCTCTTGCGGGAACGGATCTGCTTCTCTGCGCGCTGTTCGGCGGCGTCCTTTCCGGTATCGGAAGCGGACTTACCATACGTTTCGGCGGAGCTCTCGACGGAATCGAAGTTTTAGCCGTAATATTCGCGAAAAAGATAGGCGTAACAGTCGGAACTTTCTGCATGATGTACAATGCCGTAATTTATATCATCGCAGGGATCATACTTCACAGCTGGATACTCCCGCTCTATTCGATAGTGACATATTTTGCAAATCTGAAAACGGTAGACTTTATCGTGGAAGGTCTTGACCGTTCGAAAGCCGCAACCATAATAACCGAAAATCCCGACGAGGTCTGCGCGGCGCTTTCGGAAGAATTCAAATGCGGAATGACAAGGATAGCGGCATACGGCGGATTTTCGGGATCCGAGAAAACAATGATATATTTTGTAATAAACAGATTTCAGATCGGCAAAATGAAAGACATCGTCCATAATCTCGACCCCAGAGCATATATAACGATAAACGAAGTCGCAGACGTATTCAAATCAAACCAACAAAGTATTTAGAATCGAAAAACAAAAATCCTTTCCGTTTTTACGGAAAGGATTTTTTATTGTTTATTTAAAAAGCGTACAACCTATTTCTTTGAAATGTTCTATCTTTTTGTCTATCTCCGCAACGCTTATTTTAAAAGAAGCCGCAAGACATTCCTTGCACAAAAACTCCTCAGCGCCGCGGTATACAAGACGGCGGTATATAGCTATCTCATCAAATAACAATGATTTTCCGCATTCTTTGCAAAGAGCCATCTTAACCGAGCTTTACAAGTTTTGCGCGGAATATACGGCAGTCCATAGCGGGAACCTTTGCTTCGAAATAGTCCTCGTTTACGCCGAGATCTTCGCCGGACATTACGTCTCTTACTTCCAAACCGTATTTGCAGAGCGGATCAAGTCCTATTTCATAATAAGGAAGCATTATGGTCTGGTCCTTATCGTAAGGATTGAAGAAACCGATCGCAAATTCGTTGTTTGCAAGATGACGGAAGCATATAATATTCTCTCTGAATCCGTGATTGTCTCTTATGAACATCGGAGGACGCGCCTCTTCGTCCTGGTTGATTGCAATAAGCTCTTTGTTGAGCAAAAGTTCCTTTGTTTCGGGAGTCATGTTTCTTATATCGCAACCGATCATAAGAGGAGACATGAACATGCACCAAAGAGCGAAATGATATCTGTACTGTGAATCTGTGCAACCATCGTCAACGCCGACATTTCCTTTGCCGCGGAGTCCTACGACAAGCATATCTACATCGTTAAAGCAGCCTGCGCCGGAATATCCGAGGTTGGGTATCTGGCTTTCGGAAAGCTTTCTTATAGATTCGAATGTATCAAAAATATCGCCCGTGGAACGGTACATATCTATTCCGGCAGAACGCGCCCATTTCCATACTTCTTCATTTCCCCAGTTGCAGGCGGAAAAGAGTATATCGCGTCCCGACGCTTTGAGGGCAAGGGACATACGGTTATAGCTGAGCATAGAGGGATTTGAAGGATGGTAGCAGTTGTCGTACTTCAAAAGGTCAACGCCTACACTTGCAAAATATCTTGCGTCATCAAACTCGTGACCGAAGCTTCCGGGATATCCTCCGCAGGTCTTGGGACCGCAGCAGGAATACATTCCGAATTTAAGTCCCTTGGAATGAACATAATCGGCTACATATTTCATGCCGTGAGGAAAACACTTACGGTCCGCAACAAGCATACCGTTGCTGTCTCTTTCCATTTCGGACCAGTGGTCGTCTATTGTGAGATATTCGTATCCCGCGTCAAGCACCCCTTCGTTTACCATAGCGTCGGCTGTTTCGAGTATAACATCCTCGTTTATATTTCCGCCGAAAGTGTTCCATGAGTTCCAGCCCATGGGTGGTTTTTTTGCCAACATCGTTATTCTCCTTTTTGTAAATACTGAAAGTTTTTATTTTTTATGTGCTTTATACCGTTTAAACCCCAAAATATAAAACTAAAAAGTATAAAGCAAATATTCAGCGTTATTTTACCTTATTTTAAGACTATTGTCAACATAAACAAAAAATAAAAAATAACATTTTATTATTTTCTTTAAAATCGTATGAAAACTTAAAAGCGGCGTGAAAAAAATCAATTTCACACCGCTTTTTTATCATTTGTTGAGTTTGAAAATTATCTCTGTTTTAAATAGGTCTCCGTCTATTTTCAAAACGAACTTTCCGCCTTGAAGTTCAATAAGGCTCTGCGCTATCGAAAGTCCCAGTCCGCTTCCCTCCGTATTTCTCGAAGCGTCGCCGCGGACAAATCTTTCCATAAGCTCTTCGCTCGAAATATTCAGAGAATTTTTCGATATATTGCTGAAAGTTATAACAACATCTTCTCCGACAACATCTGTTTTGAGGTATACCCTCGTTCCCTCCTGCGAGTATTTGCATATGTTGTTGAAAAGATTGTCAAATACGCGCCAGGTAAGCCCGCCGTCCGCATATATCACGGGAGATTCCTCGGAGAAGTTCATCACAACTTCAAGACCTTTTTCTTCGAGCTTGTCCTCGTATTCTCCGACAGCCTGCGAAAGAAGAACGTTTACATCCGTATTCTCAGCATTGACGGTTATGCAACCGGTAGAAGCTTTCGATGCTTCTATTACGTCCTCCGTAAGCTTTTTAAGCCTGTTAGCCTGTCTTTCTATAACGTCCAGATAATCATTTGCGTTTTCGGAGTTTACGCCTTCTTTTTTCAAAAGAGCCGTGTAATTTATGATAGATGTCAGCGGAGTCTTTATGTCGTGCGAAACGTTTGTTATAAGCTCCGCTTTCATATGCTCGCTCTTCATCTGCTTCTGAACGGCGTCGGACATTCCGTCGCATATGGCGTTCAGATCCTCGCCGTGCTTCTTCAAAGACCAAATCATATTGGATGTATCCACTCTGTACGAAAGATCGCCCTTTGCCATTTCTCCCGCTGCACGCTGCAATTTCCTCAATGATACAACCGTATAAATAAGAGCGAGGGCAAGAACAAATTTCTCAATCACCCAGAATAATCCGTATGTGCTCATATTCGCGGACAAAAAGATAAGTTCGACAATGCTTACAAGAAGAAATACAATAAAAGCTTTCCAGCAAAGAGGCAAATTTCTGCAAACATACTTTATTCCGCGCCATATAAAAGAGCATAACTTCTTCAACATTTTGAAAACGAAATATATAAGCGTATTTCTGTACCATCTCGGTCCCTTTGCGCGCGCGGACAATGTGACGATGCATGAAAAGAATATTATAAGACATATCGGGAATGCAACGGCGAAAATCACAAAGTTTTTGGATTCGGCGCTGAGCTCAATTCCAAAGAAAATAATAAGCGCTGAAATTCCGAGATAGATATCGTAAGGTATCTTGTCGACAAGCATCAGCTTCACGCCGTCAACACCCGTGACGCGCCCCGCTCCGACACATAGGAATACAACCAAAATAATGCAAAGTATCGAGGTAATCACTCCGACGGCTATAAGAGCGTATCTCGCATTTATCATAAAATCAAGCGTTTTCATGCAGTAATAGTATCTGTCTTTTGCAACGAGATTTTCTCTGAGGTACGCTTTTACCGAGACTTCTTTCTGCTCTCTTCGGCTATATGAAATCGTGACCTCGTACTTGACGTCAAGTTCATCTCCCACTTCCCCGATCTGCTCTATTCCGTGAGAGACAACATCGTATTTCGCAGACATATCGCTGTAATAGTTCATCGCATCTTTATACGTATCGAACATCTGTGAAATCGATTCTCTTTCTTCGTAGAGAAGCACACTGTCCGTATATTCGAATTTCATCTGGTACGGGTCGTCGGAGCCGTTGTCTATTATAATATTGCCGTCTTTGTCGGTCACAACAAAGTAAATATTGCTGTTTTCCTTGCTGTACGTTTCTTTGTAACCGTAATTTTTTATTTTCTGTCCGTCGTTGGAGAGAACGGCGGCGGTATAATAATATATGCACTCCGAATCGAATTTGTATAAATCTTCGAGCACTATATTTTTAAGCCTCCACCCGCCGTCCCAGTACGCGTTTGTCCCCACCATTATAAGGCAGGACGCCACCGTTGCCGACAGTATCAGAGAGAAAAATATAAGCAGTATCCACGCGACTATTTTCGCGGCAAGATTTTTAGAAAGTTTTTTCATTCCGCACATCCCTTATCTATCTTATACCCCTGCCCCCAGACTACTTTTATGTATCTCGGCTCGGCAGGATTTATTTCCAGTTTCTCCCGCAGGTGGCGTATATGCACGGCAACGGAATTTTCCGCGTTTATGGGATTTTCTCCCCATACTCTTTTGTATATCTCTTTCGGAGAAAATACCGTTCCCGCATTCTGCATAAACAGCTTTAATATATCGTACTCTCTCGGTGTAAGCGATACCGCGTCCCCGTCGAGATAAACTGTCTTTTCGTTGTCGTCGATAGTGATACCGCCGATAATTATTCTCGAAGGTTTTATCTCTCCGCCTCCGAGCTGTATATAGCGTCTGATATTGGATCTTACTCTTGCCATTACTTCGACGGGATTGAAAGGTTTTGTAACATAATCGTCGGCGCCGATATTAAGCCCCAGAATCTTGTCCGTATCCTCTGATTTTGCCGTAAGCAATATAACGGGAACATTCGATATCTCGCGTATTTTCGTTATTGCGGTTATCCCGTCCATCTCCGGCATCATTATGTCGAGAAGGACAAGATGGATATCCTCTTTATTTACTATGTCGAGCGCATTTCGCCCGTTGTACGCTTCAAATACTCTGTACCCTTCCGCGGAAAGATATATTTTCAGCGCGCTCACAATATCTTTTTCGTCGTCGCAAACAAGAATGTTATACATACTCTCTCCTCTTAAATCCAAATGAATTGCGGCGGGTCGCCGCCTCCGGTAAATCAATCTTATCGATCTTTTTAAATCTCAATATATCCGGACACAAAATTTGTCCTACACGGCTTTTTTGCAATATTGCGGCGGGTCGCCGCTGCCGGCAAATCAATAATCATCGTTTTTTCAAAGCTCAATATAGCCGAACGCAAAATTTGTTTCGCACAGCTTCATGCGATATTGCGGCGGGTCGCCGCTATCTGTCAATCCAAATAATCATCGCTTTTACAATATCTTCACATCGCAAAACATCAAAATCCGTTCCGCTGAACTTTATATGATTATAAAAATAGGGGCGGATCGCATTTTTACGATTCCGCCTCTACTACGGTCTCGGTCGGGACGGAAGAGGCCGCTTTGTGATGAGTTATAGGTTTCCATGTTACCTTTCTCTTAAAGAACGCAACAAAAGTTATCGGAATATAAGTGAACATAAACAGCGGGAATGTGAAAGTATATAAAATTTTCTTCCACGGCTTTACATATATCATCTTCCATTCCGTTATTACTGTTATAAGCCCGACGGCAAAAACAACAAAGTACATCCAGCAGAAGCTTCTCAAAACAACATTCACGGCATACGCGGTATTTCCGCTCTTTATTCCCATGATAAACAAAACTATATTAGAAATGATGTTTACTATCGTAAGTATCGCCGCAGGCATAATGTTCATGGACATATCAAAACAAGAGAAGCTTCCTTTGAATACGCCTTTTACAAGCTTTCCTCCGTATTTTTTAAACACCTGCAAAAATCCGCACGCCCATCTGAGTCTCTGTCTCCAAGACTGACGGAAAGTCGTGGGCTGTTCATCGTAAAGCACGGCGTCTTTTGCCATGCCTATTTTGTATCCCTGCAATATGTGGTGCACGGAAAATTCTATATCCTCGGTAAGAAGATGGAATGGCCAATGTCCCTGCTCTTCAAGTACCTTTCTGCTGAACATAAATCCCGTTCCCGAAACGGCGCAGCTCGATCCGACAAGCATTCTCGAATAATTGAGATATACGGATTCGCGCAAGAACCACAAAGCGTATCCTGCGGATATCCAGTTCTGACCGAAATTTTTGGAATTGCGGTAACTTGTGACTATATCGTAACCGTTGCAAAAAACACGATTCATATTCTCGATATAGTCTTCTTTCAAAAGGTTGTCCGCATCAAAAACAATATATCCGTCAAAGCCCTCTGGATAATCCCTTGAAATATTTTCGAGAAGCTGATTAAGCGCATAGCCCTTTCCGATAAGTTTTGTATTATGTCTCTCGTAAACGACGGCACCGGCGCGTCTTGAAAACTCTGCCGTTTTGTCGTCGCAGTTGTCCGCCATAACAAAAACCGTCAGAAGTTCCTTGTTATACGTCTGTTTCCAAATACAATCTATGAGGTCTGTTATTACATTTTCTTCGTTTCTTGCACATATAAGAATAGCAAGTTTGTTCTGCTTTATTTCCCCTTTAAATTTTTTCTTTTTTAAAAACGGTATTGGCACATAAACAAACTGATAAAAATAACACACAAAAAAAAGAATCGCAATAACAGTATTAACGATTTCCAGAACTCTCATTTCAATCTCCCGATAACTTCTGTTTTTCAAATTTCACATGCTCATAACAAAAGCCTGTGACAAAAATTTTTTAACGACTGTTTTTCAACACAAACAAAATTCAGATTGCGGAATATCAAAGATGGACAAATTTGCATTCCAAACGGCAAGTCCTTCTTTTCTTCATACAAAAGCCGTGAGCACGTTTTAATTTTTTAAAGTCCGGTGCTCCATTATCGAAAAACACAAAAGCAAACATTATAAAAAGCCGAACAAAGGATATTTTTCATACAAAATCCATTATGACCAAATCTGTTCAGCTTTTCTTTATATGGCTATATTATAACTCTCATGTTCTTAATAAACAAGCCTTCAATATATTAAGAATTCCTTAACAAGCAAAAATCGTACGAAATGATACGACATAAAGATTTATTATTTGTCCATTCTCGACACAAGATAAGGAATTTCCTCTTCGAAGTTCACGCCGTATTTTCTTTCCTGCGGATTGCCAAGCGTCGCTTTTATGCACTCAACGGTAAAATCAGTCGCTATTTTAAGCGAATCTCCCACGCTTCTCTCTCTCATGAGAGCGCCGAGGAAGGTCGATGCAAAAACGTCTCCCGTGCCGTGAAAGCTTTCGGGTATTCTCTCTCTAAAATAAGAGAAATACTCGCCGCTCTCGGAATCATATGACATAACGCCGAGCTTGTCTTTTTCAA
>ULQL01027220.1_pt1 | contig 19945 bp, 10 predicted proteins | sample 1954411 | NCBI WGS metagenome assembly ULQL01 (sample SAMEA4835654, study PRJEB28245) | human gut metagenome | biome: gut microbiome; material: fecal sample | place: Denmark | collected 2008 | reverse complement strand
CTTTTGCCCACAATATTGCCCTTGACAGCGATTCTCTGGATGAGACCCGACTTTATCAGGCGGCAAAGATGGCTAATGTAGATGGTTTTATCCGCACGTTGCCTCTGGGTTATCATACGAAAATAGGTATGGAGGGTAATGGTGTGAGTCAAGGTCAGCGCCAGCGCTTACTTATAGCTCGTGCCATTTATAAGAATCCGGAGTATATCTTTTTCGATGAGGCAACCAATGCCCTTGATACAACCAATGAATCGGAGATAATGCACCATCTGTATGATTTTTACAATGGAAGAACCGTGGTTGTGGCAGCGCACCGTCTGAGCACCATAAAGAATGCCGACCAGATATTGGTAATGCGGCATGGAGTAATAGTGGAGTGTGGAACTCATCAGGAGCTGCTGGCAAAGAAGGATTATTATTACGAGTTGGTGAAGAATCAATTGTAGATGGTGTAAAAGAAAGGGTCTATATGCCACCTGTTATCGTGGCATATTGACCCTTTCTTTTATTGCGATATCTGTAATTTACATCTCTGCTTTCAACAGCTGTATCTGCTCTGCCGACAGTCCCGTTATATCCATCACGGTCGCACCATCCATCCCCTTTGCCAGCATCTTTCTGGCAATCTCAAGACTTTGTTGGCTCATACCTTCTACCTTACCTTTCTGGTAGCTGTCATCTATGAGGGTTCTTTCAACGCTTACGGAATCCCAGAATTTGTCGTAGGCCCAGAGTTCGGCATCTGTGAAACCGGAAATCTCCAGTTCCTCTACGGCTTTTCCTATTTCCGGGTCATTAAGCAGGTCAGCAGGAACTTCCTTTGTATTGGAATTGATTTCCGTGAGGAAACGGAGCCACAATACCATCATGCGCTTGTCGGCAATGGTATGTGGAGTGAACTTCGGGAGTTCTATGAAGGTGAAATGCAAGCCTTCGATGACCTTATTGCTGTCCTTATCGTGCACGATGCGGTAGTTGTGGATGAAATCTGGAGTATCATGCGCAAAGATATCATTCACAAGATTCAGGGAATATACGGGTTGGAGTTCACTGTATTTTCCTCCCTTTTTAGCCTGGCTCACATAGAGCTTGGATGCATTGAACAGTACTCGCTGCTGGAAAGCATCAGACCATTCCATCTGCATTTCCACGCAGAACTTCCTGCCTCTGACATCTGTGCAGAGTACATCCACAATGGTGTTTTTGCCCCCTTCGAGCTGGGGCACAAGTTCTGTAGGCAGATACTTGATTTCTTGTATCTGCTCCTCGTCGCTGAGTGGCAGTAGTGCGTTCAGAAGGCTGATCAGTCTTGCGGGATGATTGCCGAATATCTTCTTGAACGTAAGGTCTGCCTTAGGATCTAAGTACTTCATAACCATCTGTTTTATAATTATCTATCGCAAAGTTACAAAAAATATGAGATTACGGCAACTTTTTAACGAAAAATCTGTCGTAATCTCGCTTTTTTATTGAGATTACGACAGATTTCCCTAAATGTTACCCCCGGAAAGCGAAAGTTAAAAGCGAAATAGGTCTTTCATTGTAACCTGACAATGAATATCGTCTGCATAACCTCCTGGAGTTAGACCATAGGTGGTAATCATCGTTATGAGGATGGATTTGTTTGTTCCTGTTTCTTTTATGAAAACAGATTTTCTGTTTCTAATCTTGATGTCCTCCTCTTCGCTTATGGTATATGGAGCATTGGTATATTTCATTTCGCAAAGGTTGATGGTTTGGTCATTTCTATCAATCAGGAGATCTATTTGTACCCCTTTTTCTGATAAATCCTTTGGCTTATATACCCATGAGTGAGCAGTACTGATGACCGCTGCAAATCCTAATGCTGTTTTAATCTGCTTGATATGCTGTATGCAGACACGTTCAAAAGCTCTGCCTGCCCAACCGTTGTGTATGGTTGTGTCGATGTTGGCAGTCCAGTAGTGCTCGTCTTGATTCGTGTTTTTTTTGATGAAGTCAAAATAGAACAGGGTGTAATTATCCATAAGCTGATAGATGGCGTTTTTGCTTTTCCCACCTATCGGCATGAACTTCCTGATGAAACCACATTGTTCTAGTTCTTGTAGAGCATTGGAGAATGTGGTGTTGTCGGAGAGCCCAGTTGCATCTAAGATGTCTTTTCTCAACATACCCATTTTTTTGCTAGCCAATGCTGTGATAATGGAAATATGGGTCGTTGGTCTTTTAAACAAGGATGCATAGAGCGCATTGAATTCCTGAGTAAGTTCCCCTCTCTCAGAAAAGAACATTCTATCGAAATTCTGTGCTACGCTTTGTCCCCTTTTCAGAAAGCTCCAGTAATAAGGAATACCACCAAGTGCCATATAGGCCTCTAGAATCTGACGTTCTGTATATCCCAGTTTACGCTTTTCGCAGAATTCCTGGCATTCTCTCAAACTGAATGGTTCCAGAAATATCTGGTTTGTTAAGCGATTGTGCAAACCGCCATAATTCATAATGATGTTGTTGATGATCCAGGAGGTGGCACTGCCGCAAATGATAAGGATAATGTCTTTTCTTGCAGTTGCCCAACTGTTCCAAAAATGGTCTAGCGAGCGTACAAAGTTTGATTTATGTGTATCCATCCAAGGCATTTCATCGATGAAGATTATTTTCTTCTTCTGGGTATCTTTCGATTTTTCGATGAATCGTTCTAATAAGTGGAATGCTTCATTCCAATTAGAAGGAAGTTCTTTTACCTTTCTCATACCAGCAGAGTATAGTGATTCCGTAAATTCACTTAGCTGCTCTTTGAGTGAGGCTCCATATATACCTGTATGTTGAAAGGCAAAGCTATAGTTGAAAGCCTCTCTTATCAGGAAAGTCTTTCCTACGCGTCGTCTGCCATATATAGCTACAAATTGCGACTCTTCTTCTTCGAGTAGCCCTTTAAGAAGCTCTATTTCTTTTTCCCGTCCTACTATCATATCTTTCTGTATATTATTTGTTTGTTGTGCTGCAAAGATACAAATAAATAAATTATTAGTCGTGGAAATGTGAAAAAAATCGGTAGATTTCCACGGTTAATAACAGTAATTAACAGTTTTGCGGTTGTCATATACGGAAAAAGCATCCATCGTGAAAACTTTTTGCGTCGCTATTCTGCGTGAAATGGGGTAAAAACATCGTTTCGCGCAGAATAGTAACGGGAAATGAGTTATTAGTCGTGGAAATCTATTGATTTTTTTGCACATTTCCACGACTAATAACAGAAAACTTCACACGCCCTGAAAGGGCAGAAGCTCCTGGTGCTTGGGCTTTCAGAGCGTGGTGCTTTGGACCCTTCAGCCTGTTCTTGAACCATGCGAAAGATTTATCGTAATTAATAGCTTTGTGGAGGGGAGAAAGGATGAATTGCATTTGTTTTTCCAGCATTTTCCCGATTTGTATCCCTTTTATATCGAATATTAGACCCTTAAGCGGGGCTTTTTTCTTAATTTTGCAGACAAAATAAACAATTAGCATTTCACTTACTTATTTAATAACATCAGCAAAATGAATAAACTATTCACATTTATCATGTTGTGGATGATGTCTTGTCTCCCAACTCTGGCACAGGCTCCGATGGACGGAGGCGTGTGGAAGGACAATACTGGCAAGCATATCAATGCACATGGTGGCAACATCTTCAACTACAAGGGTACCTACTACTGGTATGGCGAAAGCCGTTCGCAGGATGGCAAACCTTACAGCTCTCTCGGCGTAAGCTGCTTTACTTCCAAGGATCTCAAGAATTGGAAGAATCATGGCTTGGTACTTCCTGTTACCAATGAACCTGGCAGCGACATCGAGGGTGGTTGCATCATCGAGCGCCCTAAAGTGCTCTATAATCAGAAGACCAGGAAGTTCGTCATGTGGTTCCATCTCGAATTGAAAGGGCAGGGATATGCTGCAGCCCGCTATGGTGTGGCAACCAGCGATACTCCTTTCGGACCATTCAAGTTCGTTCGCTCAGGAAGAGTGAATCCGGGAATCTATCCTATCGGATTCTCCAAACCTGATACCACCGACCTCAAGCATCAGCTTCTCTTCCCTGAACTGAAAGAGTGGTGGACTCCAGCCTGGCGCGTTCAGATAGAACGGGGTATGTTCTGGATGAGAGACTTCCAGAGTGGACAGATGTCGAGAGATATGACCATCTTCATCGACGATGATGGCAAGGCTTACCACATCTATTCTTCAGAGGAAAACCTGACACTCCAAATCGCACAGTTGACAGATGACTACATGCAGCACAACGGTTGCTACGTACGAGTAGCTGCCGGCGGACAGAACGAAGCTCCAACCATCTTCAAGCAGGATGGCACCTACTGGATGATTACCAGCGGATGTACCGGTTGGGCTCCAAATGCAGCCCGCATGTTCAAGGCTAAGAATATCTTCGGTCCTTGGGAGCAGTTGCCTAATCCATGCCGTGGCGAGGGTGCCGACAAGACCTTCGGTGCACAGGGTACCTATATATATAAGGTGGAAACTGCAGCACAGAAGAAGATGTTCCATGGCGCCGACTATGTATTCATGGCAGATATGTGGAATCCGAAACATTTGAGCGACAGTCGTCATCTCTGGGTGCCTATTTCCTGGGAAAATGGTGCTCCAGTGTTGAAAAAATGATAAAAAACACGGTCGCTCTGCTCGTTTCTAAATTATTTTAATTACATTTGCAGCATGAAATGATAATACTGCAATCATCGTTTAACAGAATTCAACAAACTAACAAAATTGCAACTATCTATGATTCATATATATAAGAGTATCATGATTACCCTTCTTCTGGCTTTGGTTCCGTTCGTGGGAATCAGCGCAGCAAAGAAGAAGGCACAACAGCAGAGCGACCGCCAATATTGGTGCTCGCTTGCCTATAAGATGGCTCAGCCTGTGCTGGAGAATATGGCAAAGGGCGAGCTGCAGAAGAATATGCAGACGGAGTTCAGTCCAAGCTTCGACAACCGCAACAGGAAGGTGCTCTATATGGAGTGCTTTGGCAGACTGATGGCTGGCGTGGCTCCCTGGCTGACTCTTCCTGATGATGCTACAGCCGAAGGTAAGCAGCGCAAGCAGCTGCGTGAGTGGGCTTTGGCTTCCTACAGGAATGCCGTAGATCCTCAGAACCCTGACTATCTCTGCTGGGGCATCGGCGGTCAGAACCTGGTTGATGCAGCCTATATCGCCGAGAGTTTCCTCCGGGCTTACGATACACTCTGGATGCCTTTGGATGAGGTGACCAAGCAGCGATACCTGAAGGAGTTTGCCAAGCTCCGCCACATCGATCCTCCTTATACCAACTGGCTCCTCTTCTCTTCTACCATCGAGAGCTTCATGGCAAAGGCGGGTGGCGATTTCGATGAATATCGCGTGAATTCTGCCTGCCGCAAGGTAGAGGAGTGGTATGTAGGCGATGGCTGGTATGCCGATGGTCCTTCGTTCGCATTCGATTACTACAGCAGCTATGTGTTCCATCCGATGTATCTGGAAACACTCCAGGCGATGGTGGATGCCAAGGTGAATTCCCGCCTTGACTATCAGAAGTACTACGACCGGGAGTTGAAGCGCTGCCAGAAGTACAGCATCATTCTCGAAAGATTCATTTCGCCAGAAGGTACTTTCCCGGCTTTCGGAAGAAGCATTCCTTACCGCATGGCAACCATGCAGCCGCTTGCCTTGATGGCATGGTATCAGAAGTTGCCAAAGGACCTGAGCAACGGACAGGTGCGTGCAGCCCTGACCAAGGTGCTCCATCGTATGTTCGACCAGGAGAACAACTTCAATGAGAAGGGTTATCTCTCTATCGGTTTCTGCGGAAACAGCCAGAAGAACGTAGCCGACTGGTACACCAACAATGGTTCGCTCTATATGACTACCCTTGCCTTCATGCCTCTCGGTTTGCCTGCCGACCATCCATTCTGGACCGACGCAGCACAGCCTTGGACTCAGGTAAAGGCTTGGAGCAATCAGCAGTTCCCTAAGGATCACCAGTGGAAGGACGAGATTGTTACCAAGGACAAGTGGTAATTGATAATTTACAATTTATAATTGATAATTAATCATGCGCAAGATATTGATGATGCTGGCAGCTGCAGCCCTGGCTTTGCCTTTGAGCGCAGCGCAGCCAGCCAAGAAGACCGCCAAGGTCAAGAAACAGAACAAGAAGGAGGTGATGGCTTCCAGAAAGTGGGACCACGAGCAGGTGGCAGCACTCATCACGAAGGTAAACAATTACTGGCAGGCCAACAACAAGCCTGAGGTGCGTGCCTTCTGGGACAATGCCGCTTATCATACCGGCAACATGGAGGTATATAAGATGTTGAAGGACCAGAAGATGCTCGATTACACCATCCGTTGGGCAGAGCATAACGACTGGACCGGCGCCACAGAGGCTAATCCAGCCAAGTGGAAGTACAAGCCATACGGCGAAGGTAAGGATCACGTACTCTTCGGCGACTGGCAGATCTGCTTCCAGACCTACATCGACCTCTACAACATCGAGGCAGCCAAGGGCAATGCCGCAGCTTCAGAATTCATGGTGAAGCGTGCCAAGGAGGTGATGCACTACGAGGCTTACTCTGAGCCAACAGACTACTGGTGGTGGAGCGATGCCCTCTACATGGTGATGCCTGTGATGACCAAGATGTACAAGCTTACCGGCGATGTGAAGTATCTCGACAAGCTTTACGATAACCTCCTCACCACCGATGAAATTATGCTCGACAAGGAGACCAATCTCTACTTCCGTGATGGCAAGTACGTTTATCCAAAGCACAAGAGTGCCAACGGAAAGAAAGACTTCTGGGCTCGCGGCGATGGCTGGGTTCTTGCCGGTCTGGCTAAGGTGCTCCAGGATATGCCAAAAGACTACAAGCACTATCAGTTCTTCGTAGATAAGTTCCAGAAGCTGGCTAAAGCTGTGGCTGAAATCCAGCAGCCGGAGGGTTACTGGACCCGCTCGATGATGGATCCTGAGCATGCACCGGGACCAGAGACCAGCGGTACCGCCTTCTTCACTTATGGAATGCTCTGGGGAGTAAACAATGGTTATCTCAACAAGAAAGAATATAAGAAGGTGATAGACAGAGCCTGGACTTACCTCACGGAAACTGCCGTTCAGGAAGACGGCAAGGTGGGCTATGTTCAGCCAATCGGCGAAAGAGCCATCCCGGGACAGACCGTAGATGCCAATTCCCAGGCTAACTTCGGTGTGGGAGCGATGCTTCTTACCGCTTGTGAATATGATAAATATCTAAACACAAAACTATAATAGTAATGAATAAAAGACTGTTCGTAACATTGAGTATGGCAGGATTGGCAATGGTGGCCTTTGGTGCAAGAAAACCGAAGGCTGCCATTAAGTCGTCTGTAAAGACGGTAGCCATCCAGCAGCCAACTTTCACAGAGTGGCACGACCTCCAAGTGAATGAAATCAATCGTTTGCCTCTGCACACAATGCACTTCGCTTACGATCCTAATGACTTCCCTGGAACAGGTGCTGAGTATCTTGACAAGAAGAAGAGTATGAACTACCTGTCGCTCGAGGGCACATGGAAGTTCAACTGGGTAGCCAATGCAGATGAGCGCCCTACAGATTTCTACAAGACTGACCTTGATGACTCTAAATGGAACAACATCCAGATGCCAGGCAACTGGGAGATGTTGGGCTATGGCCAGCCAGAGTATGTAAACGTGGGCTTCGCATGGCGTGGCCACTTCGACCAGCAGCCACCAGCTGTTCCTACCAAGGACAACCACGTAGGTTCCTATCGCCGTGAAATCAATATCCCATCCAACTGGGATGGCAAGCGCGTCATCGCTCACTTCGGTAGTGTAACCTCCAACATCTATCTCTATGTAAACGGAAAGTTTGCCGGTTATGCAGAGGATAGCAAGGTTGCCGCAGAGTTTGATATCACTCCTTTCCTGAAGAAGGGCAAGAACCTCATCGCCTTCCAGACATTCCGCTGGTGTGACGGTTCATGGTGTGAGGATCAGGACTTCTGGCGTCTGAGCGGTCCGGCACGTGAGAACTATCTCTATGCCCGCTCTAAGGATCATCGTCTGCTCGATGTCCGTGTAGAGACAGATTTGAAGAACAACTATAAGGATGGTTACCTCAACATCACAGCCAAGGTGCAGGGCAATACCCTGGCATACTTCGGTCTTTACGACCCGGATGGCAAGGAGGTAATCGTTACAGGTACCGATAATGTAAGAAATGGTGTGGCTAAGTATCAGCTCCGTGTGAAGAACGTTCGCAAGTGGAGTGCTGAGACTCCTAACCTCTATACCCTCGTCGTTTCTCCTATCCAGAATGGCGGTATGTATTTGCCATACGAGATTGTACAGGTAAAGGTAGGTTTCCGCAAGGTGGAGATCAAGAACAAGCAGTTCCTGGTCAATGGCCAGCCTGTTCTCCTGAAGGGTGCCGACCGTCATGAGATGGATCCTGATGAGGGCTACAATGTAAGTGAGCAGCGCATGATTCAGGACATCATGATGATGAAGCGCATGAACATCAATGCCGTTCGTACCTGCCACTATCCAGACGATCCTCGCTGGTATGATCTCTGCGACAAGTACGGATTGTATGTTGTGGCAGAGGCTAACCAGGAGAGCCATGGTTTCCAGTATGGCGACGATGCGGCTGCCAAGAAGCCTGAGTTTGCCAAGCAGATCATGGAGCGCAACCAGCACAATGTGTCTATGTTCTTCAACCATCCTTCTATCGTAACATGGAGCTTGGGTAACGAGACCGTGATGGGCGACAACTTCCTCAAGGCTTACAAGTGGATCAAGGAGCAGGACAAGACCCGCCCTGTTCAGTACGAGCAGGCTCGCCGTGGCGAGGGTACCGATATCTTCTGCCCAATGTATTATCCTGTAAGTGCCTGCGAGAAGTATGCCAAGGATCCAAACAGTCCGATGCCGCTCATCCAGTGTGAGTACAACCACACCATGGGTAACTCTGGCGGTAACCTGAGCGATTACTGGGATCTGATCCGCAAGTATCCTATCCTCCAGGGTGGTTTCGACTGGGATTTCGTAGATCAGGCATTGCACCGCAATATCGTGAAGCCTATGAGCATCCTGCCTTACAAGATGAACAATGAGGAGCTTCGCAAGATAGAATATTGCTATGGTGGTGATTACAACAAGTATGATCCTAGCGACAATAACTTCAACTGTAATGGTATCATCGGTCCAGACCGTCAGATGAACCCTCATGCTTACGAGGTGGCTTATCAGTACCAGAACATCTGGGCCAAGATGGTGAATGCCGAGACTGGCGAGGTAAGCGTACACAATGAGAACTTCTTCCGCGACCTGAGCAACTATGCCCTGGCATGGAGCCTCGAAGAGGATGGCGTAGAGACTCAGAATGGTACCATCGCCGACCTCGATGTACCTGCACAGCAGACCAAGAACTTCACCATCCCTTACGACAAGAGCAAGATCAAGGGCAAGGAGGTGTTCCTCAACATTGACTTCCGTCTGAAGGAGGCTGAACCACTGCTCACAGCCGGTCAGGTGATGGCTTATGCCCAGCTGCCGGTAGTTACCAAGCAGGCTTGCTCTGGCGACTGCAGCAAGATGCTGGCTCAGGGACATGGCAAGAAGAAGATGAAGCTTGCTGCCAAGAAGAACAATGTGGTAGCTGTTACCACCCCTAACCTCACCTTCAAGATCGACCGTTCTACCGGTCTTATTTCTGAGTATGCTTACAATGGCAAGTCATTGCTCGGCGAGGGTGGTACCTTGAAGCCAAACTTCTGGCGTGCTCCTACCGACAACGATATGGGTGCAGGCCTCCAGAAGAAGTTCAAGGCTTGGAAGAACCCTCAGATGAGCCTGAAGAACATCGACGTGAAGAAGGACAAGAAGACCAACTCGGTAACTATCCTCACTTCATTCGATATGCCGGAGGTTCAGGGTCAGATGGATATCACCTACGTAGTATTCGCCAATACAGGTGCCGTGAAGGTAACAGAAGACTTCAAGGCTACAGAGGGTGCTAAGGTAAGCGATATGTTCCGTTTCGGTATGTTGATGCAGATGCCATACACCATGGAGAAGAGCAACTACTACGGTCGTGGTCCTATCGAGAATTACTCAGACCGCAAGGACTGCATGCGCATCGGTGTTTACACAGATGATGCCGACAACCAGTACTTCCCATACATCCGTCCACAGGAGAGTGGTACCAAGAGCGATATCCGCTGGTGGAAGCAGACCGATGCCACAGGCTTGGGCTTGCAGGTGAAGAGCTGCACTCCATTCTATGCCAGCGCTATCCACTTCGATACCGAGGAGCTTGACGATGGCGACGACAAGGAGCAGCGTCACAGCTTCGACCTGAAGAAGTCTAAGTTCACCAACCTCTTCCTCGATTCAGCCCACATGGGTGTAGGCGGCGAGAACTCTTGGGGTGCTTGGCCTTTGGAGAAGTATCGTGTACATTATGGCAACAAGACCTTCACATTTACCCTCATTCCACAGGGTAAATAGTAGAAAAAAAGGGGATTTAAACGAAAATCCAATATATTTAAACAGAAAATCCACCTCATTTGGGGTGGATTTTTTGTATCTTTGCATCGGTATTCTGATATGTTATACGTATTATTTATAGGAATATAAACAAACCTACAAACAACAATAACAAAGCAATATGAGAAAAGCTAAAATTTTCGCAGCAATGCTGATGGCGATGTCTTCGCTCGGAGCTTTCGCACAGCATCAGTTTATGGTTCAGGCTAACAAGCCTGGAGTAGAAATCCAGCCTACCATGTATGGTATCTTCTTCGAGGATATCAACTTCGGTGCCGATGGCGGTCTCTATGCAGAGATGGTGGAAAACCGCTCTTTCGAGTTTCCACAGCGCCTGATGGGATGGAATACATTCGGTAATGTAACCCTCAACGACGTGAAGCCTGCCTTCGACCGCAACCCTCATTATGTAACTCTCGAGAGTGCCGGTGCGCGTGAGAAGCAGACCGGTTTGGAGAACCGCGGTTTCTTCGGTATGGGTCTGAAGAAGGATATGAAGTACGATTTCACCGTTTATGGCCGTCTTCATCTCATCGATGGCAAGCAGGGCAAGATCCGTGTGGAGCTGGTCAATTCCAAGAATGATGTCATTGCCAACCAGGTCATCAACATCACCAACAACAAGTGGCAGAAGCTTACAGCTACCCTGACATCTCCTCAGACCGATGCCAAGGGATTGATGCGTGTATATCTGGAGAAAGGTTCTGAGAGCGTAGATCTCGACCACATCTCTCTCTTCCCAGAAGACAACTGGAATGGTCTCCGTGCCGATCTCGTACAGGATCTCGCCGACCTGAAGCCAGGCATCTTCCGTTTCCCTGGTGGATGTATCGTAGAGGGAACCGACCTCGATACCCGTTATGAGTGGAAGAACTCTGTGGGTGCTCCAGAGAACCGTCCTCTGAACGAGAACCGCTGGAGAGATACCTTCACACATCGCCTTTTCCCTAACTACTATCAGTCTTTGGGCTTGGGCTTCTACGAGTACTTCCTCCTTTCTGAGAAGATTGGTGCAGAGCCATTGCCAATTCTCTCTGTAGGTCTGGCTTGCCAGTACCAGAACGATGATAAGGATCCTAATGCGCATATAGCAGTCAAGGATCTCCAGAGCTATATCGACGATGCACTCGATCTCATCGAGTTCGCCAATGGACCTGTCACCTCCAAGTGGGGTAAGCTCCGTGCCGATATGGGTCATCCAGCACCATTCAACCTGAAGCAGATTGGTATCGGTAACGAGCAGTGGGGACCTATGTACCCTGAGCGTCTGCAGAAGTTCATGGAGCAGATTCATGCCAAGTATCCAAAGATCAAGATCTGCGGTTCATCAGGTCCATCTTCCGACGGCAAGGATTTCGACTATGGTTGGGAGCAGATGCGCAAGTTGGGCGTAGATATGGTAGATGAGCATTACTACAAGAGCCCTGAGTGGTTCCTCAGCAACGCCAGCCGTTACGACAAGTACGACCGTAAGGGTCCTAAGGTATTTGCCGGCGAGTATGCAGCTCATGCCGAGCACAAAGCTAACTCTTGGGAGGCTGCGCTTTCAGAGGCTGCCTTCATGACTGGTTTGGAGCGCAATGCCGATGTAGTTTATCAGGCTACCTATGCTCCTCTCTTCGCTCATGTAGAGGGATGGCAGTGGCGTCCAGACCTCATCTGGTTTGATAATCTCAGCTCAGTGCGTTCTGCCAACTACTATGTTCAGCAGCTCTACGGCGAGAACAAGGGTACCAACGTATTGAAGCTTACCGAGAACGGCAAGGCTGTAGCTGGCGAGAATGGTCTCTATGCCACAGCTTGTTTCGACAAGGCTACCAAGAGCTACATCGTGAAGATTGCCAATACCTCTAACGAGGAGAAGGAAATCAACGTTACCTTCAATGGCATCAAAAAGTTGAATCCTGGCAAGATGACTGTTCTTCATGCTGATGATATCCAGGCAGAGAACAAGATCGACAACAAGAACGTGGTTGTTCCTGTTGTATCAGATGCTCAGGCTAACGGCAACGTCTTGAATGTGAAGATGAAGGCGAACAGCTTTGTAGTATATAGATTCTAAGTTTAGTTTTAAAGTTTATGTAGTGTATAACCATTTAAGGTAGAAAAATGATGAATCCCTTGCAGCAGCAATGTTGCAAGGGATTTTTCTGGAGCACCAGCATAATCCAGTGTCTATAGAAAGCTACTTTCAAATACCTGTATGGTAGAAGTTTTTCTTGAAAAGTTTTGGAGATTAGGAGATAAAGTATTATCTTTGCCCTCAGATTGTGTGTCCTGAGACAGAAGGTGAAGGGATTTGTACCCTATCCACGTCTAGGTTAATAAAGAATATAAACTAATAAACAAAAGAGTTAAGTACGAAGAGCCGTGTGATGGGAGACTGTCAAGCACGGTTCCGAGAGAAGGGAGGGTGAAATTCCCTCTACTTACTCGACATAAAATGGCAGCAATATGAAATATCCTATAGGAATACAGGACTTCGAACAAATCATAGAAGATGATTATGTTTATCTCGATAAGACGGCATTGGTCTATGACTTAGTGACTAAAGGTAAAATATACTTTCTGAGTCGTCCACGACGATTTGGAAAGTCATTGCTCGTTTCTACCTTGAAGTGTTATTTTGAAGGCAAGAAGGAGTTGTTCAAGGGGCTTGCCATCGACAAGCAGGAGAAGGAGTGGAAGCAATATCCAGTGTTCCACCTCGACTTTAATGGTAATAACTTTACTAATCCTGGTGTGTTGGAACAAACACTGATGTCTTTTGTGGAAAGACAAGAAGCAATTTATGGAAAGGATGAGTATAGTGTAACTTTGGGGGATAGATTTGTAAGTGTATTGAAGGAGGCTCATCGGAAGACTGGTCTCCGTGCTGTTGTGCTGATAGATGAATACGACAAGCCATTGCTGGATGTGCTTGATACGAATATTAAGACAACGATTGATGGTCAGGAGCGATTGCTCGAGGACTGGCATCGTGAAATCTTGAAAGGTTTCTATAGTGTCTTTAAGGCTGCCGATGCTTATTTACAGTTTGTCTTGCTCACTGGTGTCACCAAGTTTTCGCAGGTGAGCGTGTTTAGTGGTTTCAACCAGCCTAACGACATCAGTATGGATGAGCATTATGAGGCACTTTGTGGCATTACGGAAGAGGAGTTGTATTCTACTTTCGAGGAACAGATTAAAGCAATGGCTGTGAGATATAAGACCACAGAGGAAGGAATGAAGCACAAGCTGAAGAGGAAGTTTGATGGTTACCACTTCAGTCCCAATATGCTTGATATCTACAATCCTTTCAGCATCTTGAATGCCTTTGGCAAGAATAGGCTGGATGATTATTGGTTCCGCACAGGTTCGCCAACTTATCTGGTTCGTTTGTTGACGCATTTCGACGAAAATATCAACGAAATCGTCAATAAGTATTATCCTGTAAGCAGCTTTATTGACTATAAGGCAGACAAAGAGGCACCTCTGCCAATGATTTATCAGAGCGGTTATCTTACCATCAAGGATTGGGAAATGGATACTAATTCCTATCTTCTGGATTTTCCGAATGATGAGGTAAAACATGGTTTTTTGACCATGTTGGCAACAAGTTATTTGAAACCTTCAGAATCTACGGATGCATGGGTTGTCCAGGTTGTAAAAGTAATGAAAGAAGGCGATTGCAAGGAATTGGAGAATCTCTTGACTTCTTTTGCCAGCATTCCATACACGCAGCGTCGCAAGGATGATGAAAGAGAGAAGGAACGTTATTTCCAATACACATTCTATCTCGTATTGAGAATGATTAGCTGTTTCACGGTCTTTATCGAAAAGCAGCAAAGCGAAGGTAGGGTAGATTGCGTGGTAGAGACACAGAATTATATCTACATCTTCGAGTTCAAGCGTGATGGTTCGGCAGAGGAAGCCCTGAAGCAGATAGAGGAAATGGGCTACGCCAGGGAATATGCTGCAGATGGAAGAAAGATTTATCAGATAGGCTGCAACTTCTCATCGAAGACGGGAACCATTGATGGGTGGAAAATGAAGTAGGTGATCCAAAAACTACTTCGTTTTCCTCCTACCCGATTACCCGGTGTTCACCGTGTGGGCAATGCGTGTTCGTCACTTGTCCATTTTCTGCAAATAATTGACGGATTGTTCCCTTAAAATATCTAATAGTTTCTTTTATTTCATTCTTTTTTATTAATTTTGTGAATGGAAATAATAAAAAATATATGATCAAGGTCAAATTATATATATTGAGTGTTTTGTTGTTGCTGGTTTCATGTACAGGAAATAAAGTCATAGATGAGCAGATAACTAGAGCAGATAGTCTGATGGAAACCAATTCAGATTCTGCTTTAGTAGCTTTAGGTATGCTTGATAGCCTAAGAAAGAACAATCCCAAGATGAGTAAAGCTCAACAGATGCGTTTTGATTTGATTTATGCCAAAGGCATGAATAAAGGCTTTGTAGATTTTACTACGGATAGCGTGATGAAGCAAGTTGTAGCCTATTATAACCAGCATGGCTCGGCAAATGAGCGAATGCTGGCCTATTATCTGTTGGGATGTGCGTATCGTGATCTCGACGACTCTCCTGCATCCTTGGATTGCTATCTCCAGGCGACAGAGCAGGCTGATACGTTAAGCCGAGATTGTGATTATCATACATTGGCGAGAATTTATGGGCAAGTGGGAGAGGCGTATTTAAGACAAAAAATGCCTTTAAACGCAAAGAATGCCTATCGGAAAAATGAGAAATATTCTTGGATTGCCAAAGATACATTAGAGGCTTTAATTGCTGCTGAGGCTCAGGTTAACTCCTCGATTATGTTAGAATCTCCTTCACAAGTTATAGAACAATGTCTTGATGTATACAATAACTATAAGAAATTCGGTTATCCAACAGAGGCTGCTCGTTCCTTGGGCGTACCTATGTCATCTTTGATTTTGACTAAGCAATATGCCAAAGTCAAAAGATATATGGATATCTATGAAAGAGAATCTGGATATTTTGATGGAAAGTTGAATCCGGGCGTTAATTATGGCTCCTATTTTTATGCTAAGGGACTATATTATTTGAATATACATTCAGATTCTGCTAAAATGTGCTTTCTAACATGCTCGAATTTGGCCAAAAGTGCAAATGCTAAACGATTAGCATTTGATGGTTGGTATAGATATTACAAACAGAAGAATCTTATTGATTCGATTAAAATGTATGCAGATTTGTTTATCCAATATAGTGATAGTGTTAGGGCGCATAATGAGGTTGAAGCTATGTCCCAAACGGCTGCATTGTATAATTATTCTCAATGGCAGAAACAAGCAAAAATACAAGAAGTAGAGAAAAATAGGGCTCGTATGGTCATTCTTCTGATGATAGTACTGGTTATTGTGCTTATTATTGTTGTAGTTCTGTATGTCAAGAATTTAAGAAAAGAGAGGCAGATAAGAAACGAGCAACTATTGTTTGTGAAGCAACAAATCTTGATGAAGGAGCAGGAATTGCAGAAAAGTCAGGAGGAGTTGGCTAAAATGAAGAGGGAGCTTTCTTCAAAATCTTCGCTTGTGTTAGACAAGGAGAAGTCTATAATGATGCTGAAGGACGAAATAGAAGCATTGACTAATGATTGCCCACAAGATAACAATGAAAGTTATGCCATCTTCCAGCAAAAAGCTATGGTGATTAAGTTTAGGGAATTGGCAGAAAAAGGTGTAGAGCCTTCTTCTCGCCAATGGGACGTTCTGGATAATATATTCGAATCATTTTTCAAGCAGTTTAGACTATCGCTAGAGAAGAACTGTAAGTTAAATGAAAATGAATATAGAATATGTATGTTGGTTTGGTTGGGATTTGTTCCTAATCAGATGAAAATATTAATGGGTATGTCATCCTCTAACATCTCAAATATAAGAAAACGTTTGTCTAAAAAGTTATTTGATAGAGAGATGACAACGAGCAAATTTGATGACGAAATCCGTAAAATTCGGGTGGAAGACTAATTTGTGAAATTGTGAAATCTTTAGTTATCTGTTTGTGCATTAGTGTGTTGCGCTCATTATTGCGAAATCGTGAAATGTTAAAATCGACAGATGCGATATGTGATATGATTGAAGCGACCTATCTTTGCATATAAAAGGAAACTTGAAAACGTATTTGTTGAATCATTATAATTTAAAAATACATAATTTATGAACAAACTATTCATATTAGCATTGACGCTACTATTCGTCATACCATGTTTGGGACAAGAAAAAGTTACTCTCAAAAGTAGAGTGGTAGACTCTAAAACTCGCAATGATGTGCCGGGAGTCACCGTACAACTCCTATCCTCAGACAGTACGGTTATTGAAACCTTGGTGGCGAACAACCATTGGACCCGGGATGATCAGGAAGGTTATTCCTCCATCTTTCAGTTTGATGTGCCAAGAGTTAAGGCTAACTATATCATTCGTGCCAGCTATCTGGGCTATAAGACATCGTATGTCAACATTTCCATAGGTGACCTGAGGAAGAGGGAGTATCTGAGGGAACTTCCTCCTGTGGTGTTGCGCCCTGATTCGAAGATGCTGCAGGAGGTAAATGTCGTAGGAAGTAAGGTGAAGTTTTATCATAAGGGAGATACTGTTGTCTATAATGCCGATGCCTTTGTATTGGCAGAGGGCAGTATGCTTGATGCCTTGGTCCGGCAGATGCCGGGTGTGGAAATCAAGAAAGATGGACGCATCTATCACAACGGCCAGTTTGTTGAGAATCTGCTGCTCAACGGCAAGGATTTCTTTAGAGGCAACCAGGAGGTCATGCTGGAGAATCTTCCCTCCTATACCGTCAAGCAGATAAAGATATACGACAAGTATGGCAAGAACAGTGAATTCCTTGGCCAGAAGCGTGAGGACGACAAGACGTATGTGATGGATGTCAATCTCAAGAAAGAATATTCCATCGGCTTGCTGGCTAACCTTGAGGGCGGAGCAGGTACGAAAGACCGTTATCTGGGTCGCCTCTTTGCCATGCGCTATACGGATCATTCCCGCATTACCTTCTATGGAAATGTGAACAATCTTAATGACAACAGAAAGCCTGGCCGTGACTCAGACTGGAACCCCGTTGACATGCCGAAGGGCGACAATAGGGAGAAGCTGGGCGGATTAGACTATGCGGTGAGTGACAGAAACCAGAAGTTTGACCTCAATGGTAATGTGCAGGTGAGCCATTCCAATCAGGAAGTCATTACCAATACCGACCGTGTGAACTTCCTGCAGAAGGGAAATACATTCGATTATGAGCGTCAGAAAGAAACCGTGAAGAATTTCCACCTGACAGCCGTCAACCAGCTATACCTTGTATTTAACAACAAGGTAAACCTGCTCCTGAAGCCGGTATTCCAATATGATAAGTTTGACAGGTACAGCAATTATATTTCCGGCACATTCTCCTCTATGCAATATGATGTCAGCCGGGAAACGCTCGATAATATTTATGCCGTCGGTTCGGAGAATCTGATCCGCCAGTCCCTGATTAACAGATATAAGAAGGAGGGATTGGGCAAAGGCTATCAGATGGCAGGAATCTTCAATGCGGTAAGCACTATCAAGCTCAAGGGTTCAGATGACTACATCAACCTGACTGGACAGGTCTCCTACGATAAGCGCAAGGAGGACTTGTTCAACAAGTATGCCGTACACTATGGTGATGATCAGCAGGTGCAGAATTCCGGCAATCAGTACTTCAGAAACCATCCAGACCGGAACTTTTTCTATCAGCTGGGGGCAGCCTACAACTTCCGCTTGAGTCAGGCGGTAGAATTGTCCATGTATTACAGTTTTGACCATCGTGACAAGAAACGCCATTCTTCGCTTTATCTGCTGGACCAGCTGGATGGGGCAGAAGAGGAGAGTTCTTCTTCCATAGGATGGCTGCCATCGGTGGCGGAGTATGAACGCACGAAGGATAGAAGCAACAGTTATGTAAGCCAATATACGGAGGATGCGCATAGTCTGATTCCGTCTATCACATGGGACAAGGATACAGAGCATGGCAACTGGAGTGCACAGGCCAAACTGGGAATCGTACCTACCCGCCAGAAGCTTGCCTATGAGAGAGGTGAGGTAGATACGACTATCGTAAGAAACACGGTGCTTCTTACCTTTCCCTTTACCCGACTGAGCTACTGGGTAAAGAATCACACGAAGGGATTCCAGCTGCTCTTCAAGGCAACCCCGAAGCTCCCTGATCTCCTGAACATGGTGAATATTCAGGATGCGACAGACCCTATGAATGTGAAGCTGGGAAACAGCAGCCTGAAAAATGAGATGTCTTATGACGTGAATCTTCTCTTCAGCTCTATGAATATTGCCAGGCAGCGAAGCCAGAGCCTTCGCCTGGGCTACACCTATCGTGCAAATGCCCTGGCTATGGGATATAGCTATGATGCCCATACGGGTGTCAGGAAATATCGTGCAGACAATGTAAATGGCAACTGGAATGCTTCAGCTTCCTATAGTTTCGAGCAGCCGCTTGACAAGATGAAGCGACTGTCATTTGGAACCTGGACACGTGTGGAATACGTGAACAGCGTTGATCTGATAGGTAACTCTGACGGTGCGGGTTATCAGGCATCCCGCAGCTCTGTTCAGACGACGTTGCTGGATGAAACCTTGAAGCTGGATTATAAGGTAGGTAGCTCTTCTACCATGGGCGTAAAGGTATCTGCAGCCTGGAGAAATGTTGACGGCAAGGCAATGGACTTCGACCACATCAATGCAGTGGATTTCAACTATGGAGCTACAGCCTCTTTCAATCTGCCTTGGCATATTCAGGTGGGTACCGACCTGACCATGTATTCCCGCCGTGGTTACGAAGGAAGTTCAATGAATACTGACGATTTGCTCTGGAATGCCCGCCTTTCCTATACAATGCTCAAGGGAAAGCTGACGTGGATGCTTGATGGCTTTGACATCCTGGGCAACTTGAACAACATCACTCGTATGGTAAATGCCCAGGGTAGAACCGAGACATTTGTCAATGCCTTGCCACGTTATGCCATTCTTCATGTGGCATATCATTTCAATGTGAAACCAAAGAAACACTAGTAGACTCTTATGGCCTTTATATAAAATCCTGTTTTTAAGCAGACAAATTAAGGTACGAGATTTAATGGATAATGAAGATCCCTTGCAGCAGCAATGTTGCAAGGGATTTTTCTTCACTAAAACTATGACTTGTTTTTATTAACGGATTCTCAATAGGGATAATGCATAGAGAGGCAGTATGGTGACATGCCTTATGGCATCATCGTCCTGCTTGTCAATGTAATCGAATGCTCCAAAATTCTCTAAGGAACAACGGAAGGCTTCGGTGAGCTTTTTCTCTCTCATGAATAGCCAGAGACTCT
>ULQL01040101.1_pt1 | contig 19965 bp, 19 predicted proteins | sample 1954411 | NCBI WGS metagenome assembly ULQL01 (sample SAMEA4835654, study PRJEB28245) | human gut metagenome | biome: gut microbiome; material: fecal sample | place: Denmark | collected 2008 | reverse complement strand
TCATATTCGTTTCCATTTGTATCATAAACTTTAACTTCTATATTAGGTTTAACCTTATCAATTTTGACAGGATATTCTAGTGGCGTTTTCTTAGAATGTTCACTTTTGCCATTTGCGTCTGCAAACTGATATGTCGTATTTAACACTTTGCCATTTTTTACTGTTGTTTTTATACTTTCTGGGATTGATGATTCTTCTTTCCAATTACCATTTAAACTAGTTCTATATGCAAATTTTATATCTTTTCCTGCTATTTGAAAGTATACATCTTCATTTGTCCATTCTCCATTATAATTTGGACCTTTGATATTTCCTATGTGTGGTGTAACAGAAAGTTCTGGAGTAGTTAGATTTATTGTATAAGTTTCGCTTTCATCACTTATATTACCATAACCTCTTGCTCCTGTAAGTCTATATTTTCCTTCAGTGTCACTATCAATAAATCTATATTTAACTTCTAGGCTGCCTGTTCCTTTATAGGATGTTATACATTCTTTATCTACTTCATCTACTTCACAACTTATATCTTCCCAATTACCATTTACATATTGTTGATATTTAGATATTTTTAATTTAAGCTTGTCTATTAGTAGTGCTTTGTCACTTTCCTTAACATTTAATGTTACTTTATTCCCATTAGTTGATACAAAAGGTGCCTCATATTTAAACACTTCAAGATCCCTTGTTCCATTTGAATATTCCAATTTAAACGTTCTTTTTTCATTTAATGCAACTGCGGTTACATTTTCAGGATATACCTTGTTATCTTTTCCATCTGCAATCGTGATTTCTTTTAATGTATTGTCTTCACTATCTGTAACGCTTGCTACTTTGGAGGTTCCTAATTTCTTTCTTAATTCATTAGAATTATTTTCATTCATCTCATAGTCTTCATCAACATATAGGTATACTTGATCAGCTGTAATTGTATTATAATTCACGGTATAATTATTTTTCCATATCTCATTGCAATAATTGTTTATATTGTCAAACACTGTTTCCTTGGATGTATCCCAGCTACTCCAATTTTGGGCATTTTTTATGCATGTTTTATAATCATATTTACCATTACCTACATTAATTATGATAATATACCCTTTAAGACCTTTTTTACTTCTATATTCGGTTACATTTTCTATATGTTTTTTCTTGATTAAATCGTCTAGCATAATATGATCAGACTTTAATAATTCTTTTGGTCTCTTATCAGGATTATCTTTCCAATATGACTTTGCTGCTGCTAAAACGGACTTGTCTAATTTGTCATAATATTCCTTTTCAAATTTTTTACTTAAAGCATTATAACTCGGTACTGCAATTGCTAAAATTATTCCTAATATTACAATAGTCGCTAATATTTCAGTTAATGTAAAACCCTTCTTATTTTTCATATTACATATGCTCCTTTTATTATTAATTACATTATATCACGTATCTTGCTAATCTAAAATAAGGTTTAAAAATAAAATAATTATTTTATGTAAAAAAAAGTAAATGATTTGGTTCATTTACTTTCCAGTTAATTTTGCATTATTAATTTTGTAATCATATGAATCTATAATTCTATAAAGTGTAGTTTCACTAATTGTTTTTTCTTCTTGTTGTTTAAGTGATGGAATAGTTATTATAAATGAACTAATTTCTTCACCTTTTTTATTATAGAATTTAAATTCTAGATTAACGTCTTCTAATGTTGCATCTGAGATATTTTTTACCTTTACACTCATTGATGCTTCATTGTAGTTTTTCCTTTCTGACGTTATCTGCATATTTGAAGTTTGTAATCCAACTATTTTATGTGTCTCTTTTATTTTTTTAGAATTATTTGTTCTTTTACCAAAGAAATTTGTATCACAAACATCACATTTTTTTATATTATTTGTATCATACACATATGTTTTGTCTGAGATGTAACTGATGTAGTTAATTACTCCTGCGGTTATTAATACTACTAAGGCCACTAAAACTATTATTATTTTAATCTTTTTATTTTTCATATTCATCACTACCAATCTACCCAATCTCCAGGTACCCAGCAACTTGTACATACTTTACCTACTCCAAGGGAACCTCCACTGCATAAATTACTAGGATTCACATTACCAACAAACCACATTTTTCCTCCAGTATATTGCCAGTTTGTACTGTTATAGTATGCAGCAGTAGAAGTATTAGTTAAAATCATTCCTTTAAAGTTTTGTTTTGCATATGCTTGACCTGCGGCCTTACGACAGTATAATCCATAATCTTCATTTGGGAAAGCATAGAATCTTGTTTTATTAATTTTTACTATAGCGTACAATGTCATATTAGAGGATACTGTAATTGTAGCATTTGGAGAATACTTTGTACCTGTTCCATTAGAATTTGTATACCAGCCACTTACAGTTACTAAATTTGAATAAGGATTATTTCCTTTCTTTTTTACTGCTGAGTTAGTGGATTGACTTCTTTGATTTCCTCCACTAGGCGCAGTAAGATTTTCAAGTTTTATCTGACATGAATTTCCAGTTGTTTGACAACTTTTTGTTGTGTTTGTCTGACTCATCCAAACAGCTTTTAAATGATCAAATGTAACAGTAAATGTTTTTACACTCTTTTGATTCCAAACAGCATATAATTGGATTGAAGTAGTAACTTTTACTTGAGCACCATCAGCATATTTTACAGTTGATGAACCAGAACTTGTAGACCATCCTGCAAAGGTATATCCTTCTCTTGTAAATGTATTTTTAGTTAATGTTTTTGTTTCTCCACTTTTAATATTTTTTATTGGTGACATACTTCCTGTACCGCCATTAGAATTAAATGTAATTGAATAAGTTGCGGTAGTAGTAGAATCATTCGGTTCACTCGTTTCACTACTGTTACCGGCATTATCTGTACATTTAGCATAATAAGTTTTTACATTTTTATCTCTTGCCAAGATTATATATCTGCTCCAAGAAGCATTTGCTGATGTTTTATAATAAATCTTATCTTTTCCTGAACCCCCTATATTATCAAAACATATTGGTATTACATTAACAGAAGTATATTCTATTACTACACTTGGTGGGGTTTTATCATATTTTATCTTTGTTTCTTCTGAAACTGAATTTCCTGCTTTATCTGTTACTGTTACTGTTATCGTTTCATTATACATATCCGTTTCAATTGGAATAAAGTACCTCTTATATCCATTTTCTGAATATGTTTTATATGCTGAAACTGAACTATATTCATCTGGATCTTGTTCTTGTACTCCAGAAGCATTATATGAAATTGTACCAAACTTCTTTGTTATTTTAACCTCATCAATTCCACTAAGTTCATCTTTTACAAATACATTATAATAAATTCTTGGTGCACTATTTGTCCATTCCATTCCTCCACTTGGCTTCTTAGTGCCAGTAGATGATGTGTATGAATAAAGTTCCTTATAAGATGTTGTTGTGACTTTTATATCTACAAGTGGTTTAGTTTTATCTATTTTTATGTATTGAATATTGGAAAGTCCTAGATTCTTGCCATCTTTATCACGTAATCTAAAATTGTATTCTGTTCCTGTTGACTTTTCGGATACTTTTGTATTTTCACTTACTACTACATCTTTTACTGCCTCGTGATTATCATCTATAGTTACATCTATTAGCTCATTGTTTTTTGATGCGTTAACTATTGAATTATCCGTTGTAATATCCTTTGCCGTTAGCCTTATTGTTACATCCTTATTTGTCCAATTATAATCATATAGCTTATTTGGATCATTATCTATAAATGATTTTATGTCTAATGATGGATCCAATTTTGGAGTTATAGTTATTTCGGTTTCATCTGAAATTCTGCTTGTATTTTCTTCTGTATCGTTCCATCTAAATTGTGCTGTTACTATTCCATTGCAAATATTTGAGCTGTTAACAAATGAGTGAATATTATTGCCACCTGCAATATCAACCCAAGTATTCCATTTACCACTGCACGTTTTTTCCCTATATTGATATCTAGAAAACCTGGTATGTAAATTTCCTACTTTCCCTTCATTGTCACCTGTTTTCCAATTCAATTGTACCATACCATTACTTTGTTCAACATCTGGTGCATCATATCTAACTACATGTAACTTTTTTTCTACCACCAAATCTTTTTTTCCATCTTTGCCTGTTTCTGTTTTTATTCGATAAGTTAAATTATATGTTTGATCTTTCTCTTTTGCAGTTCTTAAATCAATCGCAGTAATATTTTCTGGATAATATTCAGTGCCCTCTAAGGTTACTTCTGCTAAAGTTTTTTTCGAAGAAGATTTTTTGAAGAGCTTTTTTGTTACTCCAAGTTTTTCCTTAGTTTTCGGATTGTTTGTTTCTGAATAATATAAGTATATAGCATCAGCACTTCCATATGTCGCTTCAAAGGTTTCTTTTGTATTCTCCAACCAGTTAGCATCACAATTATTAGCATTTGTAGTCTCTTTTGTACCTAATTTTTCTAATAAATTTTTATCAGTTAATGTGGTACTTGCATTTTTTTCATCTTCAGTATTAGGTTCTAAATAACACATTTTATAGTCGTAACCTTCCACTTTTTTTACTATTATAATACGTCCTTTTAAATCGCCAACTGATTTATAACCTTTTATGTCATCTATATTTTTGTTTTCTTTAAGTTCACTAAAAGTTACTACACTAGAATATAAAAGTTCTGCAGGTCTTGACTCTGCATTTTCTTTATAATATGATTTAGCAGCTGCTAAAACAGAGCCCTCTAGTTTTTCATAATATGCCTTTTCAAATTTTTTACTTAAAGAATTATAGCTTGGTACTGCAATAGCTAGAATCACTCCTAGAATAGCAATAACTGCAAGTATTTCAGTTAGAGTAAAGCCTTTTTTGTTTATCTTTCTATTCATAACTATCCTCCCTACTATCTAATTTATTGTAACAAATTCACTAGTTTTTTTCAAGCATTCAGGTCATATATAGTAGCATTTTTTTATTTTACTAATAAACTATATTAGAAAACGTAAAAAAGGAGGAATGTTTATGTATTATTACGGTGGAGGCAGTTCATGTTGCCAAAACACTGGTTATCCTTCATATGGCTATCCAGCTTATCCTTATTATGGAAATAATACTTCTTCATATGCAATTATATTAGTATTATTTATCCTATTAGTAATTGTAATTGGTTCTAGATGGTCTCACTAACAAAGAGCTAAAAGAGTGTTAGCTCTTTTTCTTTGCAAAAATACATCTTTGTGTTATAATACCCATGTTGGAAGTGATTATATATGTTAAGAAATAAAGACATTTTAGATGAAAAAAATAAATTATTAAGACAAACTAGTAAAGAAGTTACATTTCCTATGGAACAAGACGATCTTGTTGCGATTGATAAAATGATTGAATATTTAAAAAATAGTCAAATTGAAGAAATAGCTGAAAAGTATAACTTAAGACCTGGTATGGGTATGGCCGCTGTACAAATTGGTATACTAAAAAGATTCTTTACTGTTGTATATGAAAAAGATGAGGGAGAATTTGATGTTTATGTTGTTATTAATCCTAAAATAACATCAACTTCTACTGAAAAAATATATGTTGAAGATGGCGAAGGTTGTTTAAGTATTAACCGCCCTACTGAAGGAATTGTTCCAAGATTTGCTAGGATTACAGTTGAAGGATATGATACAAAGGGAAATAAAATTAAACTTCGACTTAGAGAGGATTTAGCAATTGCCTTTCAACATGAAATAGATCATTTAAATGGAATATTATTTATAGATCATATAGATAAAAATAATCCTTTTAAGGATGCTAATAAATATAGAGCAATATAAAAGTAAGTTTGCAAATTACACAAACTTACTTTTTTTCTTTTAATCTAACTTTTATAGTTTCACCTGGTTTAAATTTATCTCCTGCTTTTATACTTTGCTCATATACGTAACCAGTTCCACTAAATTCTACTTTTATATTAAGAAGTTTTTGTAAAACAATTACTTCACTTTTACTATAACCTGTTATATCTGGCATAATATCAGTATTAGAATTAGTTACTAAGAATACCTTATCTATTTCTGAGACAGTTGCACCTGCTTTTGGATATTGAACGGTTATTCTATTTCCATTTCCTATTACTACTACATTTATTTTATTTTTAGTAAGAGTATCTTTTACTGTATCAACATTATTATTTATATATGAATCTAATGTATAATTAGTTAAGTTTTTATTTTCTTCTTTCTTACCATTATATATTCCTAAATAATTACTTGTATTTTTAACTATTTCTTTTACAACTTCTGACATTAATTTAGTACTACTAGGGTTTTTAGCAGCAACATACATTATTACTTCTGGATTATCTTTTGGAAACATACCAGCAAATCCTCTTATTACTTGATTATTGTAGTATCCTTTTCCTGATTCCCTAGCGATTTGTGCAGTACCAGTTTTTGCGATTATATCATATCCATCCATATAATAGTAATATCCAGTTGAGGTTCTACTATTACCATTTATTACACTTTCCATCAAATCTTTTATTTTTGATACTGTCTCAGTAGAGGCAACTTTTTCTAATTCTTTCTTTTTACCTTTATATATAACTTTTCCAGTATTTTGATCTACTATTTTATCAATTATATATGGTTGTAATAAGGTGCCATTATTAGATATTGATGTTAATGCTTTTATATTTTGAATGGGTGTTGTTGTAATTCCTTGTCCAAATCCTGCATTAAATACTTCTGTTTCATATTTGAATGCTAATTTACCACTTACTTCATTTGCTAATTCAATATTTGTTTTAGAACCAAATCCAAGTTTTTTGTAATAATCCATAAGTGAATTTCCATTTAAATGCTTATTTATTAAATTAATTACACCAACATTACTAGAAAGTGCGAATCCTTGATCATAAGTGATTTTACCCCAACCACTTCTCAACCAGTCACCTATTTCTGTACCATCTTTTGTTTTATATATACCTGATGTATATTTTTCGCTTCCATTATACTCTCCATTTTCCATAGTTGCCATATAAGAGAATATTTTCATAGTACTACCAGGTTCATATGCATATGATATGTTATAGTCTAAGTAATTTGTCATATCTCTTAAGTTAGGGTCAAATGTTGGATATGTAGAAGAAGCTAGTATAGCCCCTGTTTTAGCATTAGCAACCATTATTGTCATCCAGTCTGCATCATATTTGTCTAATGCTTTAGATATTGCTTGTTCTACAAATAATTGGATACTTGCATCTATTGTTAAATATATATTATTTCCATCTTTTGCAGGTTCAGTTAATTCTTTTGTTCCTGCTATTTTATATCCATTTCTATCCTTCTGATAATAATTATATCCATCAGTACCACTTAATTCTTTATCAAACTTAGCTTCTATTCCTAGTTCTCCTACTATTTTTTCTTCTGGTTTACCATTTTCATTTTCTTCAGTTCTAAGTTTTGCATACCCAAGTGTATAAGATAAGAATCTTCCATATGGATAATTTCTTTTTTGTGTTTCAATAAAATCTATTCCAGGAAGTTTTAAGTCTTCTATTTTTTCTTTTGTTAATTCACTTATTCCCTTTGCTTTATTACCAAGTTCAGTTTGATATATATTTTCTTTTGAAAGATATGCTAATGTTTTATCATAGTCCATATCTAATATTTCTGATAACTTCTTTGCAGTATATTCTTTATCAACAACATGTTTTGGATTCTCTGGGTTAGTTGTTCTAGATGGATCAAGATATGCAATTACTGTATATGATGAAACATTTTGTGCAAGCACATTTTCATTTACATCATAAATTGAACCACGTTTAGCGTACAATACATCTGTTTTTGTTGTTCTTTTTTTAGCAAATTCTTGTAGATTAATTCCATCTATATTTTTAGATAGTGATAAATAACTTATTCTTGCAATTATTACAATAAAAAAAAGAATAGCACCTAATATAACGAAAGCATTTAACTTTATTGTATTAGTACTTTTCTTTTTCATACATGACTCCTTTATTCATCACCAATAGTTTTGATGTTATCATTATTATAACTCAAACCTTTAGAATCTGCAACCTCTTGTATCTTATCAAGAGAGGCAAGTTCATTTATTTTCATTACTAAACTTTCATTTTTCTTTTCTTGTTTAGTTAATTCTTTTTTTGATTTTTCTACTTCATAATTGATTTTTGATAGTGTTGCTTGAGAAAATACAATTACAAATGGTGAAGCAAGCACTAAAACAAAAGTGAATGTATAAATTAACTTTTCAAACTTACCCATTTTAACTTTTTTCTTTAAAAGCTTTTTCTTTTTCATATTTTCCCCTTTCACTACCTTATTTTATTCTTTCTATTACTCTTAGTTTAGATGATCTAGCTCTGTTATTGTTTTCTAGTTCTTCTAAACTAGGAACAATTGCTTTATTATTTACTAGCCTAAAATCTGGTAAATATTCATCTGGTATATTAGGTAGGCCTTTTACTCTTGAATCAATTTTTGTTTTCTCCTTGAATATGTTTTTTACAATTCTATCTTCTAATGAATGGAATGTTATTACCACTACTCTTCCACCTACATCAACTATATCCAATGCTTGATTTAGAGCTTGTTTTAATACTTCTAATTCATTATTTACTTCTATTCTTATTGCTTGAAATACTTTGCGTGCTGGATGTTTATCTCTTTTTGCTTTTTCTGGCATAGCAGATTTAATTATTTCAACTAATTCTAATGTAGTTTCAATTTTCTTTTCCGCTCTTGCTTTTACAATTGCACGTGCTATACTTTTTGAATACTTTTCTTCTCCATATTCAAAAAATATCTTAGCTAATTTTACTTCATCATAGGAATTTACGACTTCATATGCAGATAATTCTTGTTCTGTATTCATTCTCATATCTAATCTTGCATCCAAGTGATAACTAAATCCTCGTTCTTTTTCATCTAATTGAGGACTTGATACTCCAAGATCAAATAATATTCCATCTACTTTAGTTACATTTCGTTTTTTTAATTCTTCTTTTAAATTACAAAAATTACTTTTTATAATTTCATAATTGTTTCCGATACTAGATAGTTTGTTTTTACTAAAATTAATTGCTTCACTATCTTGATCAAAGGCGAAAAGACAACCCCTTCTTACTCGCTTTAATATTTCACTGGAATGTCCAGCATAACCTAATGTAGCGTCTACGTAGATACCGTCTTCTTTCAAATTAAGTGCGGTTATAGACTCTTGTAATAAAACACTTATATGCATATTAATCACCATCTACCCAATTTGAATCAAATAAATTTTCTGCAATGTCTGATAGGTCTTCCTTATTAGTATTATAGAATTTGTTCCAGTTCTCTTCTGACCATATTTCAAGTCGATCTCCCACGCCGACTATAACGCAATTCTTTTCTAAGCCGGCGTAAGAAATCAATGGAGAGGTAATATTGATTCGACCTTGTTTGTCAAATTCCATTGCAGTAGCGCCAGAGAGAAAGAAGCGCATAAAACTACGTGCATCTTTCTTTGTGAAAGGTAGTTGATTTAATTTATTTACTATTTTATCCCAGTGAGGTTTAGGATATACAAATAGGCACTGTTCTAGGCCGCGGGTTATGATAAATGCACGTCCTAGTTCTTCTCTAAACTTTGCGGGTATTATAATTCTACCCTTGTCATCAATTGTATGGTTATATTCTCCCATCAACATATTAATCCCCCACTTTTCACCACTTTCGTCCACTGCTACCCTAATATTACTATCAAAGTTATATTTTGTAAACATTTTTTTATAAAAAATAAAAAAAGACTGTCAAATTGACAGTCTCAAATTAACTTAGTGTTATTTTTCCTTTTTATTGGAATTTAATACAAATATTAGACCAGCACCAATTAATACACATATAACTCCACAAGTGATTGCTATTACCGAATATGTAGCTGCAGTATTTTTTACACTTACTTTTGTTCCACTTGGTTTTGTATTATTCTTATTATCATTATTTGGAGTATCTGGGTCATCTTCTGGAATATATTCCATTGCTTCTATTATACCTTTTAAAACTTCTGTCGCTTCTTTTCCAGTTTTTGTTAGATTTAATTTTAAACTTTTTAATGTTTCTCCATCTAATTTTTCTGCTTCTATTCCATTATCATTTATTTTTGAATTATAAATATCAACTGTATTGTAATCAAGGTCTAGCTCCATAATATAATGCATAATAAAATTATCTGCGATATATAATGTTAATCTTTCTTTATTGGACTTAGGAGTAATTGTCATTACACCATTTTCTATTTCATATTTAAGCTTAGTACCTTGGTAGTTTATTTCTTGAAATTCTGAGTTAAAGACTATTATTGAATCTTGACCAGAGGTATCACCAATATCACCTATACTTCCTTCCTTAGCAAGTTCTGTTTTTAATGCGTTCCAGCTTTCTTCTTTATCTCTTCCATTATATGATAAATTAATTTTAAGTGATTTTGGTATTTCATTTTCTCCCTCTCCAGTTTCTTCTAATGCTAAGCCATCTTTTAAAATATCATATTTATTATAATCCGGATTATACATTAATATATTAAAAGCATTATTACGAGCCCAGATTATTGAATTATTTAATACTTGTGCGGAAAATATTTCACTCTCTTTTGGCTCTTTAAATGTTACCTCAAATATATTATCTTTTATCTCATATGATGTTGTATAATTTTCACATTCTTCGCAAAATTCTTTACTAGCTATATACGTTATTTCTTTTTTCTCTTCATCAAGTTTAATTTCTGCATTAACATCTACAGCTACAGCAAGAAATAATGTCATAGTCATTAATAGACCAAACAAAATTTTAAATATCTTTTTCATAATATAAGCCTTTCTTATACTTCCCTTATCATAATTTAAGTATATTAATTTATATCTTTCTGTGCAAGTTAAATTATGTCTTTTTTATATTTCTTTACGTTTTAAATGTAAAGAAAAAGAAATAGAAGTTGTCTATTTCTTATCTTTTATAATATTTAGTATGTAATTTTTAAACTCATCTTTTGAAACTGTTGTTGTATCAGTACTTCCGTATTTTCTATAACTTACAAGATTATCACTTGATTCTTTATCACCTATTATTAATGAATATGGAATCTTTTTAGTTTGAGATTCTCTCATACGATAACCCAATTTTTCATTTCTATCATCAAGCTCGGCCCTTATATTAAGTTCTTTTAATTCATTTAAAACTTTTTCTGAGTATTCTTTATGAATTTCTGGATTTACTGGAATAATATTAACTTGAACTGGTGATAACCAAGTTGGTAATGCTCCTTTAGTTTCCTCTAATATATATGCCATAAATCTATCTAGTGAACCTAGGATTGCTCTATGTAGTACTACTGGTGTTTTCTTAACTCCATCTTTATCTACATATTTTAAATCAAATTTAGCTGGTAAGCAGAAATCTAATTGACAAGTAGATAATGTTATTTCATTTCCTATTGCTGGTTTTACATTAACATCTAATTTTGGCCCATAGAATGCAGCTTCACCAATTTCTTCTGTATATTCAATTCCTAATTCATTTAAAACTTCACGTAATTCATTTTCTGCTTTATTCCACATTTCATCATCTTGATGATATTTTTCTTTATCTTCTGGATCTCTTAGTGATAATACACATCTATAGTTTGTAATATTAAAATCTTTATATACATCAAATATTAAGTCTACAACATTCTTAAACTCTGATTTAATTTGTTCTGGTGTTACAAAAAGATGTGCATCATTTTGACAGAAATGTCTACCACGTTCTATTCCTTTAACTGCACCACTTGCTTCATATCTAAAGTCATGGGCAATTTCACCAATTCTTATTGGTAAATCTTTATATGAATGTAATTTATTTGCATATATCATCATATGATGTGGACAGTTCATTGGACGAAGTACAAATGATTCTCCATCTACTTCCATTGCTGGGAACATATTTTCTTTATAGTGATCCCAATGTCCTGACGTTTTATATAGGTTAACTGTACCTACACATGGTGTTAATACATGAAGATATCCTAATTTTCTTTCTTTTTCTTTTATATAGTTTTCTAATTCTTGCCATATTATATAACCATTTGGTAAGAACATTGGTAGTCCTCTTCCTACTAGATCATCAGACATAAATATATCTAAGTCTTTTCCTATTTTTCTATGATCTCTTTCTTTAGCTTCTTCAAGCATTTTTAAATAAGCATCTAAATCTTCTTGATTGTCAAAACAAATTCCATAGATTCTTTGAAGCATTTTGTTTTTAGAATCGCCTTTCCAATATGCTCCACTAACCTTTAAAAGCTTAAAGTATTTTAATTCTTTAGTTGATTCAACATGTGGACCACGACATAAATCAGTAAAGTCACCTTGAGTATAACAAGAAATAACTGTATCGTTTTCATCCATTCTAGATATTAAATCTATTTTATATGGGTCATTTTTAAACTGTTCTAGTGCTTCTTCTTTAGAAAGTTCATGTCTAACAATTCTTTTCCCATCTTTAGCACATTTTTTCATTTCCTTTTCTATTTTTTCTAGGTCTTCTTCTTTAATTACTTCATTCCCTAAATCAATATCATAATAGAATCCATCTTCTATTACTGGTCCTACCCAAAATAATGCATTTGGATATAAATGTTTTACTGCTTGTGCTAGTAAATGAGCACAAGAGTGGTTCATAATACTTAGTTTTTCATTTTCTTTAATATTCATAATTATCTCTCCTCTTATATCTATTATATACTCTTTCTCTTTTCATCTTTTTTATAACTTTAGCAGGCTTGTGCTTTTTTATTTTTGAATTATCAACTCTGTTTCTAAACTCTTGATAAACAAGGGCAGCAATACAAGAATTAGGACTATTTCTTAGATTATACAGAGTTTCAAAGCTTTGAAATGATAATGCAATTCTATAAGCTTCATCATCAATAATTTCATTATTTACTTCTCTTTTTAATAATTCTTCTGAAAGAAGTTTACGCATATCATAATCATCCATCGTTTTAATTTTGTAGTACAGCCATTCGATTGGTCTTTTTTCTAATTCAATCATTTTTCTCCCCCAATAAAAAAACTCCTAATTTTAGGAGTGAATTACACGGTACCATCCTTGGTTTAACTTGATTTAGATAACGGCAATGCCGGGATTCCTTTTCAGGTCCTACTCTAAAGGTAGTAACTATAATAAATTCATATTAGTTTACACCAAACACTAACTCTCTATAAATCATTTATTATAATCTTGTCCTTTGTCTCTGTAATTAAGTTCATATTATCACAAATATGAAAATTATTCAATATTTCATCTTAAATTTTTACTAATTAGTTCTACTTCTACTGATAGTTGTTTTATTCTTTCTATTATTCTTCTTGCTTTCACTTTATCAATACTGTTAGATGCAGTTGTAAAATGTTTTTCTAATTCTAAAATAGTAAAGTTCGATGTAAAAAATGTTGGAAGTCCTTCATCCATTCTGTATTGTAGTATTGGTTCAATTACTTCATCTCTTCCCCATGCAGTTAAATATTCTGCCCCTATATCATCTAGTAATAAAAGTGGAGTATGTTTTAATAAATAGAATTTTTCTGAATAATCAGTTGAAAATGAATCTTTAAGACTTCTTAGTAATTCTGGGGTATGTATTATTACTGAAGTAGTTCCACTCTTAGCTAATTCATTAAATAATGCTGAAATAAGGTATGTCTTACCACTTCCAAAACTTCCATGTAGGTATATTCCTTTTGGATTAGTTCCTTTCTTGTATTCATTTATAAAATTCTTTATTGCTTTTATTATTTCTATTCTATTTTTATCATTTGTATATATATTCTTTATACTTGCATTTTTTATATCTTTTGCTACATCAAATACTTGAACATTTTCTCTATATTCTTCTTTTTTCAAATATTTACACATGTCATATGAAAAGTTAATAGTATTTTTATTTTGCTTTGGAGTAAGGCAAAAACCTCTAACAGAATTAGAACAAGCAGCAAGAGATGGACAGTTACTACAATTTGTATGTTCCTTGCTAGAATCCATTAATCTTGATGTATATTTCATTCCTACTTCTTCATCTATCTTATATTGTGTAATTAGTCTTCTAAACGCTTCATCTTCTAAAGCTTTTATGTAATTTTGCTTTATTGAAGTACTAATTTTACTGTTTAAAAATTTATCTATTTTTTCCATATAACCACCTAGGTATATTTTAGCACATAAAAAGATACTTAACAATTAGTATCTTTTGTTTTATTAGTCGCCAGCTTATGTGGTTTCATTAGTAGTATCAGTATTAGTAGGGGTATTATTAACTGCGACTATATTTATATTAAAGATTCTATTTAATTCAGAATGAGTTAGATCAATATGTATTGAATATATTGCTTTGTCTAGTGAGGAAGCGTCTGAGCTTACTTTTGTTTCTGTATATATAACATCATCAACTGCACTTACAAATTTACTTGGAAACTCATAAAACATATCACCATACAATATACCGTTCTTTTTAACAATTAATCTTTTAGTATTTGTAGTATTTAGTTGAGCGTTTGCAATAACTTCATTAAATGTTATTTCAATTCCTTGTTGGGCCTCGCTAGGTTTTAAATCTAGTCCCTTAATTTCTTTAATTCCTCCATAATTGAATAGAATGTCATCTTCTACTACTTTTACTATTTGATTTCTATACGAATTCATTTCTTTTACCGAAGTTGCATTTTGTTGGCGTTCTCTATAGTGGTCAACTACTTTAAAAAGAGCTAATACTATTGACATTACAAGTACAAAGGTAACTAATAATTCCGCAATTGTAAATCCTTTATTATTTTTCATATTCTAACCTCCTATTCTGTGGGAACCACTATTGTTGCATATTTTTTATTTACGGCTTTATCACTATTATTTTCTTTATTACCGGAGATATTTTCTTTATCACCAGAGAACTTTATCATGAAAGCCTTTGTTATGGTTTTTTGGTTTCCATCTTTATCTTTTCTTTTTGTATAATATTCACAATAGTTTTTTAAACCTTTATCACTTTTTATACTTTCACTTTCACAATTATTGTCAGTATCATATGTATAAATTGCTTCTATTTTTAAGGCTTTTCCTAGCTCTTCATAAAATTCAGATGAACCGGTACAGGTATTATTGACACTATCATTGCATTTAAGAACATTATTATTATTATTATTAATACTCATGGTTATCCTGTTTTGTACATTATTTGATGTTTCTAGTTCCATCATTTCCTCATATAGCGTATTTGCTAGATATATTTCTTGTGGATTATCATAGTTTACTACTCTTTCATATCTACTAATTAATGGTATTACGTTCATTGCTAGATAGGTAAACATTCCTAGTACAAATACTGAAACTATTATTGCTTCTGCTAGAACAAATCCTTTGTTATTTTTTTTCATAAACTTTACCCTTCCTTACTTGATTATATTCTGATAATATTATATAATAAATTGTAGTAAAATACTAGAATAAAAGATAATAAAGGGGCAAAAATATGATTCAGTATGATGTAGTCAACGTTCCAATAGTTGATATTGTTAACCAAATTATTTTATATGCTTCAACACATAGAGCAAGTGATATACATATGGATCCAAAAGAAGATTGCTTGTTGATTCGTATGCGTATAGATGGAGAATTAAGGAATCACACAAAGATTCCAAAATCATATGAAAGAAATTTAATTACTAGGGTTAAGCTTATTTCAAATATGAATATAACTGAAACTAGACTTCCTCAAGATGGTGCGATAAAAGGTAAAATTGAAGGAAGAGATTTGGATATGCGTGTATCTGACTTACCTACTAATGAGGGTGAAAAGATAGTTATTCGTATTCTTGATTATTCTAAAAGTTCTGGCGGTATTGATTCGCTTGGATTCTCTGCCAAAAATTTAGATTTATTAAAGAAAATGATTACAGTTCCAAATGGTATTATATTAGTAACTGGTGCGACTGGTTCTGGTAAATCTACTACTACGTATTCTATATTACAAGAGTTAAATAAAGAAAACGTTAATATTATAACTGTTGAAGACCCAATAGAAATGAATATAGAGGGCGTTAACCAAGTACAAGTTAACAGTGAAATAGGTCTTACATTCGCTAATGTACTACGTTCTATATTACGTCAAGACCCCAATATAATTCTAATAGGAGAAATTCGTGACTCTGAGACTGCGCAGATTGCGGTAAGAGCATCTATTACTGGACACTTGGTTTTATCAACACTACATACTAATAACTCGTTAAGTACAATTGAAAGACTTCTTGATATGGATGTTGAAAGATACTTATTGTCTAGTGCGCTTACTGGGATTATTTCACAAAAACTGGCTAGAAGACTTTGTCCTAAGTGTAGAGTTTTAAGACCGACTACCGATTATGAAAAAGAAATATTTAGATTAGTTTTAAATAAAAATGTTGAACAAGTATATGATGCTGGTAAATGTGATGATTGTACAGAAGGATATCATGGACGTATTGCTTTACAAGAAGTTTTATATATAAATGATCAATTAAGAAGCAGTATATCTAATCCTAATACTACTAAGGATGAATTAAACAAACTTGTTTATACTAGAGATGTTACTACTCTACTTGGAGATGGACTTGAAAAAATAATTGATGGTATTACAACATTCTCTGAAATATTTAAGCTTATTGAAGTTGATTTGGAATTAAAATCTTTAAAGAAAAAAGCTGCAGAGGAATTTGGTGAGGTTGGAAATGAAATAGTTACTACACCTCCTCCTGTTGTAAATAATCCTGTTAATGTGGCTCCACCAATGCAGCAAGAGCCTAAAGTAGATGATGCAGAATTAATAATTGATGAACCTGTTAATCAAGCTAATGTTGATATAACAACTCCTTCTGTAGATAGAGTTGTTCCAATTGAAGCACCTACTCTTGAAATTAATTCTAATCAAGTAAATAATGTTGGAACTATTAATCAAGAAGCACCTGCTAACCCATATACGTTTGTTCCAAGCCAAAATATTCCAGATGCTTCAGATGATCAAATTATAGATATTATAGATGAACCTGTTAATCCAGCTGTCCCTCCTGTTTCTCCTATACCTCAAGATCCAATGCATGCATATTTTAATCAAACTAATAACGTAAATTAAAGAGAGTTTTTAATTAAACTCTCTTTTTTCTTCTAGTACTAATTTTAATACTTCATTATTTATATCTTCTATTGTTCTTATTTTATTATCTCTTATACAATTAATGTATTTCCAATTATATAATTCTTTTAATTCTAGATAACAAGCTTCTGCATGTCTTAAGTGTGCTTCACTTTTTTCATGTTCATCTAAGCTTGTTCTATTTTTCTTTAACTCTTTTGCGTATTCATATGGCATATGTAAGAATATTGTTACATCTGGTTTTGGAAGTTCTAATAACCAAAACTCTAATTTATCTATCCATTGATACATATTAAATCTTTCTTCTTTATCTAGAATTTTACTTCCTTGATGTGCTAGATTTGAAGTAGTATATCTATCTAATATTACAAAGTATCCTTTGTCTAAATATTCAATTACTTTCCCTATATTGTATTTTCTATCCGCGGCATAATATAATGACGCTACTTTAGGGTCAACGTTAACTGCACCCTCTGTGAAATAAGAAGGACAAATTTCAGGTTTTCCTAAATAAGGCCCACCAACTATTTTACCTGTTGGTGTATCATATCTTGGAAAATCTATTCTTATACAATTTAGATTTAAATCATTAAGTCTTTTTTGAAGAAGTTCTGTTTGCGTTTGCTTTCCACTACAATCAGTTCCCTCTATTACAATCAATTTACCTTTCATTAATACTACCCCTTTCTAGTATACAAAACGTGTTTGTATTCTACTCCATCACATTCATTATTACTTAGTACTTTTCTATTCCATTTGTTCTTATCAAAGTTTGGAAAAAATTTATCTGCATCATATTCTTTATCTATTTCTGTTATATACATAGAATCTACATAATCAATGAACAAGCTATATATTGCTGCACCACCTATTATGAACATTTCTTCATCTCTTGTCTCTAAGGCTTTTAAAAGCGTATTAAAATCATAATATACTTCTACTTCATCAGGAAATTTATAATCATCAAGTGTTAATACTATATGATGCCTATTAGGAAGTAATTTTGGTAGTGAATAAAATGTATTACTTCCCATAATGATTGTTTTACCACTTGTTTTTTCTTTAAAAAACTTTAAATCTTCTGGGATATGCCATAAAAGTTTATTATCTTTTCCTATTTCCATATTTTTTCCAACTGCGACTATTAAACTTAAATTTTTCATCTGCCTCACCTACTGTGCAATTGGGAATTTAATAGGTCCCATATGTTCATATTTTTTAACTTTTATATCTTTTAATTCTTTTGAGTTGTCAAATTTATAGAAGTCATTTATTTCTGGGTTTAACCATAGAGTTGGTGCTTTTATATCATCATTTTCATCAAATCTTTTAATTTGTTCTTTTATTCCATCTACTTGATTTACATATATATGTGCATCTTTTATACTCCAATCTATTGTTCCTGGTTTTAATCCAGTAACATGAGCAATTAAACTAAGTAGTGTTGCATATTGTGTTACATTAAATGGAAGTCCTAATGGTACATCACAACTTCTTTGATGAACCCACATGTTTAAATATCCCTCTGTGACATCCCACTCACTACTCCAAACGCAAGATGGAAGTACTGCGGTTTTTAGATAATCATCTTGCCAAAGACTCATAACCATTCTTCTATCTTCTGGGTGATTTTTTATTTTATCTAATAGTGTATCAATAAGAGAAAATTTATTAACAATATAACCATATGCGGTTCCTATTGTGTGTGCATATTCAACTCCAAAATCTTTTTCTATTTGCTTTTTTTCTCCATCTATAAGTTGGGTTGCTCTCCACTTACCATCTTCACTAATTTCCCATTCATCCCAAATATGAACATTTCGTTCTTGTAACCATCTTACATCATTTGATTGTGCTTGATAAATCCAAAGCATTTCAGTTATTGCTTGTCTAAAATATAATTGCTTTGTCGCAAGTACTGGAAATTCTTCTCTTAAATCAAAGTGTAAGTGATAAGATGGAATCTTAATTGAATTGGTACCTGTTCTATTTTCTACCTCTACTCCTTCAGATAATATTTTTTTACATAATTTAATATACTCACTATCCCATTTTGTCATTTAATTACCTCCAAAATATAAACTACTCTACTATGTTGTTATTCTCATCAAAATCTAATTTAATTACTTTTCTACTAGCTAGATAATCACACATGTGTACAAAGTTTTGATATTTATTTTTTGGAATTGGTAAGACTTCATTTCCATCAAAATCTTTATTCCAAGCACCCATATGTGATGAGATAACATTACAGATAAACTCTATATCTTCATCACTCATTCCTAGATTTTTAGTGTTATCTTTTACATATTTTGCAGCAAGTAATGGATGTTCTACTTTAGTGTATTTACTATGTTCCATACCACTTTTTAATCCATCATGTAACATAAGTGCTATAAGCATTAACTGTCGTTCTCTTTCTGTATATTTATCACCAATTAATGGATCTGATAAAAGTTCATATGCTATTCTTACAGCGGCTTTTGTATGTCTTAATAGACCTCCTTCACCTAATGCATATGATGGATGATATTTACCGGTTGATGATGCTGGTACCTCAAAGAAATAATCAGGTAAGCCATCTATCAAATAACAAGCATCAGCTTTTAGAGTTTGATCTTTTATATATTTTAAAACGTCTTCAAATTTTTCTACTTTATTCATGTTACCTCCTACACTACAAATAATTATATCACATCAAACAAACGTTTACAACTAATCCAATATAAAATTTAGTAAAATATTGTTTGAAACATATAGTTTA
>ULQL01074254.1_pt1 | contig 20253 bp, 21 predicted proteins | sample 1954411 | NCBI WGS metagenome assembly ULQL01 (sample SAMEA4835654, study PRJEB28245) | human gut metagenome | biome: gut microbiome; material: fecal sample | place: Denmark | collected 2008 | reverse complement strand
TCCAGCAGGCCATCCTGCGGGTTATCAACGGCGTAATGTCTGAGAGACCCGTACTGATGCGGCGGGTCACGGAAAATCTACAGGTGGTGATACGCCCCAGCCGAAGCGGAGAACTTACCATCGCAGAGATCGACCATCAACTGGAAACGTTGGCACAAGAATTTGATGCCGCCTTCGCAGCTGCGGCCACAGGTAACGCTGCAGACTATAGCGAACGGTTCAAGACAATCCTTTCCCAGCAAGCAGAGCTGAAGGCTAAACGTGCCGAACTGGAGCGACAGCAAGCAGAAGATGCGGAACTGACCAGCCGCATGGAACTGGCCGCAGATACTCTGGAGCAGGCCGGTACAGCCATTACTGAATGGGACGAATATCGAATTCGCGCATTGGTAGAGTCGGTCAGGATACTCTCCAAAGATGAAATACTGGTACGGCTGAAAAGTGGGATCGAGAGAATTGAAAGATTACAGAAGTAGATTGAATACAAAAGAACTCCGCTTCTCGAACACTTTATCGAGAAACGGAGCCTTTCTTACATATTTTCTCTCGACGGACAGGGCCTCATTTGCTATACTTAAAGCAAAGATAATAGTTGGGAGACACCACGATATGAAGAAAATTCTATTCGTTTGCCATGGAAATATCTGCCGCAGCCCGATGGCTGAGTTCGTGATGAAGGACTTAGTAGAAAAAGCAGGACTGGCAGCACAATTCTATGTAGAGTCCGCCGCAACCAGCCGCGAGGAGCTTGGCAACCCCATCTATCCTCCGGCGCGGCGCAAGTTGGTCGAACGCGGGATCGCCTGCGGCGGTCACGCGGCGCGGCAGCTTACCAAAAGAGATTACAAGGAATTTGACCTGCTGATCGGCATGGACAGCGCCAACCTGCGGAATATGCACCGTATCTGCGGCGGTGACCCGGATGGCAGGATACACCTGCTGCTGGATTACACCGACCACCCCCGCGATGTTGCCGACCCGTGGTACACCGACGATTTTGAGGCCACATGGAGGGACGTGCTTGCGGGATGTCAGGGGTTGCTGAAAGAGTTATCACAGAAACGAGGTGAGCAGGATGGCACAAAACAATAAGATCCAGCTATTCGAAGACAAGCGCATCCGTACCGCGTGGGATGAGGCAAAGGAAGAATGGTACTTTTCTATCGTCGATGTTGTAGGTGTGCTGACAGACAGCATTGACCCTACGGCGTATTGGCGCAAGCTCAAGCAGCGCTTGAAAGCTGAAGGCAATGAAACCGTGACAAATTGTCACGGTTTGAAAATGACTGCTCCCGATGGCAAAAAGCGCCTGACCGATGTAGCCGATACCGAGCAACTTCTCCGCATCATCCAATCCATTCCCTCACCCAAAGCGGAGCCGTTCAAGCTGTGGCTGGCGCAAGTCGGACGGGAGCGCATTGAGGAAACCATCGATCCAGAGTTGACCATTGAACGGGCACTGGTGACATACCTCAAGAAAGGCTATACCTGCGAGTGGATCAACCAGCGGCTGCAAGCTATCCAAGTCCGTAAGGAACTGACGGATGAGTGGGATGCCCGAGGCGTACAGAAAGGCGTGGAGTATGCAATACTTACCGATGAGATATCCCGTGCATGGTCGGGAATGTCTACACGACAATACAAGAACCTCAAGGGCTTGAAGAAAGAAAACCTCCGCGACAATATGACTACGTTGGAACTGGTGCTGAATATGCTGGCGGAGGCGACCACCACAGAAATATCCAAGCAGAAATCTCCGGGGACATTTTCAGAGAATTTGGCTGTCGCCCGTGAGGGCGGTGAAGCTGCTGGGATTGCACGGGAGGCAGTCGAGGAGCGCACGGGTGTCCCTGTTATTACCGCCAAGAACGCTGCACAGCTCAATCAGGTTGTGACAGATTTGCTGGAAGGAGCGACTACGTCACCGGAAAAGCAAGACAAAAGGCACTGATTTACTGGCAACAAAACCTGTGGACAGTCACATAAATCACCACCCATTTGGGTGGTGATTTTTTTCGCGTGCTCCTCGGCGCTCACCGTCGTGTCAGCCGGCTCCCAGCCGCTGCCGCGGCCGGCAGTCAGGACACTTCCTCGAAACCGCCTCGCTTCTTCCGCCGCAGGCGGCGCTTCGGCGCTTTCCTCGTCGGAGAGGGCTTCCTGACAGACAGGACACACGCTGGTGGCCTGCGCCAATGGCACACCCAATGTGGTGCCTGTGGCGTTCAAGGACGTGACGGCCGAAGGCAAGCTGGTTGTCGGTGATGTGTTTCTGGATACCACGCCGGAGAAGGTCATCGTCACCACCCCCGGCGCGGACAACAAGAAGGAGCTTTGAGACCATAAGCGGGTGTAAAAACACCCGCTTATAAATTTCATAGTGACTTGAAAGTGCCTGCATATCCCACTATAATAAAGAAGACACAGGAGGTGTGGATATGTACCAGAGAAAGCTGGAAAAAGGCGCTTCCGTGGTGCCGATCCTGCAGAGCATCTGCCAGTAGGCGGATGTGTTTTATAAAGACGCGGGTGAAACATCCATGATACAGTGTCAGAAATGCGACCATCACTGAAAAAGAAAGGAGCAACCACAATGACCTACAACTTTGACGAGATCATCGACCGCCGCCACACCAATGCACTGAATACCGACGGCTTCCGGGGCTATATCTTCCATGCAGGCCCGGAGAAGGTGTTCCCCTACAAGGATGAGGAGTTCGTCCGCATGTGGGTGGCCGACATGGAGTTCGGCGTGGCCCCGGAAATTCTGGACGCTCTCCGCGGCCGTATCGACCGCCGCATCTTCGGCTATACCGGCCTGTATAACGACGAATATTACAATGCTTTCTCCAAATGGTGCAGAAACCACTACGATTGGAGTTTCCCTGAAGAGCAGCTGTGCGTGACGCCGGGCATCATTCCCGCCCTGTACCAGCTGGCAGAGACGCTGTGTACCAGGGACGAAAAGGTGCTGGTGAACACCCCGGCCTACGGCTACTTTGTCCACGCGGCGGAGTACGCCGGTGTGGGTGTGCTGACCTCCCCACTCCATAAAAAGGCCGACGGCACCTTTGAGATGGACTTCGAGGACTTTGAGAAGAAGTGCGCCGATCCCGCCTGCAAGCTGGTATTCTGGTGCAATCCCCAGAACCCCACCGGCCGCATGTGGACGGAGGAGGAGCTGCGCCGGGCCGGTGAGATCATGCGGAAGTATAACCTCTGGGTGGTGTCCGACGAGATCCACTGTGATCTGATTCGCTGCGGCCGCCGCCATATCCCCATGGCCAAGGTGATGGAGGACTACCCCAAGCTCATCACTTGCATGGCTCCCAGCAAGACCTTCAATCTGGCGGGCCTGGCCTTCTCCAATATCATCATCCGCGACGCGGCGCTGCGGGCGCGGTTCAAGGAGCGGGACAAGCTGTTCGGCGCGGTGAACCCCATGTCCCTGACGGCGGCCAAGGCGGCCTATGAGCTGGGCGGCGCGTGGCACGAGGCGCTGAAGGAATATCTGGACGGGAACTTCGCCTTTGTGAAGGAGTTCCTGACCCGTGAGCTGCCGGAGGCGGTGATGTATATCCCGGAGGCTACCTATCTGGCATGGGTCGACCTGAGCAAATGCTTGCCGGAGACCACGGACCTGCCGGACTTCTTCGCCAACAAGGCGGGCGTGCTGCTGGAGGGCGGCAACGGCCTGTTCGTGGGCAACGCCGCCGGTTACGTGCGGCTGAATCTGGCCATGCCCCGCAGCATCATCGAGACCGGACTGACCCGCATGGTGGAGGCCATCCGCAAGGAACGGGAGTAAATCAGAAATCGTATGCAAACCATTAGAAAATACCTCCCCGGCATGGCGGTGTGCCTTGCCATCGCCGTGCCCTCGTGGCTGCTGGGCAAGCTGGTGCCGGTCATCGGCGGTCCGGTGTTCTCCATCGTCATCGGCATGGTCATCGCCCTGTTCTGGACGCCCGGCGCAGCCTGCAAGCCGGGCGTGGGCTTCACCTCGAAGAAAATTCTCCAGACCGCCGTGGTGCTGCTGGGCTTCGGCCTGAATCTGAACGTGGTGCTGCAAACCGGAAAGCAGTCCCTGCCCATCATCATCTGCACCATCGCCACGTCGCTGCTGGTGGCCTTTGCCCTTCACAAGCTGCTGCATATCGACGGCAATATCAGCACCCTCATCGGCGTAGGCTCCTCCATCTGCGGCGGCAGCGCCATCGCCGCCACCGCGCCGGTGATCCACGCCGACGACGAGGAGGTGGCGCAGGCCATCTCGGTCATCTTCTTTTTCAATGTACTGGCGGCGCTGCTGTTCCCGCTGCTGGGACAGGCCATCGGGTTTGATACTGCCTCCGGCGAGTCCTTCGGCATCTTCGCCGGTACGGCGGTGAACGATACCTCCTCCGTCACGGCGGCGGCCTCCACGTGGGACAGCATGTGGGAGCTGGGCAGCCAGACGCTGGACAAGGCGGTGACCGTCAAGCTGACCCGCACGCTGGCCATCATTCCCATCACACTGGTGCTGTCGCTGACGCAGGCGAAGAAGGCGGGAACGGGGCAGGGCGGCTTCCGGCTGAAGAACGCGTTCCCCCTATTCATCCTGTGGTTCGTCTGCGCGTCGGTAGTCACCACCATCTGCACGTCCCTGGGCGTACCTTCAGCGGTGTTTCAGCCGCTGAAGGAGCTGAGCAAGTTCTTCATCATCATGGCTATGGCGGCCATCGGACTGAACAGCAACGTGGTCAAGCTGGTAAAGAGCGGGGGAAAACCTCTGCTGTTGGGAGCCTGCTGCTGGGCGGGCATCACCGCCGTCAGTCTGCTGATGCAGCGTGTGATGGGGCTGTGGTAATGAAATGAACTCCGTTTTTCGAACATTCTTGCCGAAAAACGGAGTTCTTCTCATCTGCAAAGCCTTGATATGGCAAGGCTTTTTTCTTTTACTGCTTGTGAGTATGCACAGCAGTGAGGTTCGGCCCTCGCCGCGATGCACCAACAGAATCTGGCGGGCAGGGATGGGTTCTGTATCGAGCGCGAAAAAGCCCTCCTGCGCCAGAAGGCTCTGTGCGAACAGGGATGGCAGAATGCCGTCCGGCCAGCGATTTGAATCTGGGCCCGGCCACAAACACGTCACGAAAAGAGGCAAGCTCAGTCACGGACAAATCCTCCACATCTGTCAGCGGAGAAACTGCCAGCACTACGTCCGCCTGCTCTGCGCGGAGCATCTGGATCGTCTCATGTGTGGAGCTGCCCTGCACCTGAAGCGTCACATTGGGATGCATCTCCCGGAACTGTCCCAGCTTCGGCAGCAGGAAATGGTACAGCGGCGTCTCCGCAGCGCCGATGATCAGCGTACCTGCTTCAAAAGCGGCCAGCCGCTTCAGCTCGCGTTCGCCGTTGGACAGAGATCTGAAAGCGCTGTCCACATGGGAAAAAAGCGCTGTGCCTTCCACGGTGAGCCGCACGCCGCGGGAAACGCGGGTAAACAACTTGCAGCCAAGAGACTCCTCCAGCCGGTGGATGGAGCGGGTTACGGTGGGCTGGAACAGGCACAGCAGCCTCGGCGGCCTTTGTGACATTGCCGGTCTGTGCCACCGTATAAAAGGCGCGGTAATATTCCAGATTGAAGGATTCCATGGGCAACTCCCTTGTGAAAGAAAGGAGAATATGCTGGCTCGTGACCACACCCTGCTTTTTCATCTGTTGTTAGGTATTGCACTTTTTATCTATATGCAGTATAATTAAGCGATAAAAATGGCTTAATTCAAACGTTTTTTCGGGTGGGAAGCAGCAATATGCCAGATAGATGAACTTGCATATTGCTGCATGCCATAGCGGCAAAAAGACATGACGCGGATTCACTATACTTTTGAACACAACCAACATGCCCGACAGAAGCATACTTTGGCATCCGTTGGACAAAAAACACAGGAGCGGAAAATGGATAAACGACTTTTGCTGGCCAGCCCGCATATGTCGGACGAGGGCTATGAACTGGAATATATTCACGACGCGTTTCAGAAAAACTGGATCGCGCCGCTGGGCGAGAATGTCAACGAATTTGAAAAAGCGATGGGCGAATTTATGGGCGAGGGCTATCCTGTCGCTCTGTCTGCCGGCACGGCGGCGCTGCATCTGGCGATGATCCTCGCGGGCGTGAAGCGCGGCGATGCGGTGTTCTGCCAGAGCCTGACCTTTTCCGCTTCGGCCAACCCTGTCGTCTACTGCGGCGCGAAGCCGGTGTTCATCGACTCCGAGCGGGAGACGTGGAACATGGATCCCGCTGCTCTTCGCCATGCCTTTGAACTATACGGTGTGCCTAAGGCCGTGGTCGCGGTGCATCTGTATGGCAACCCAGCCAAGCTGGATGAAATCATCGCCATCTGCCATGAGCACAACGTTCCCCTGATTGAGGATGCCGCCGAGGCGCTGGGTTCTACATATAAGAGCCGAAAATGCGGCACCTTTGGCGACTTTGGCGCGCTTTCCTTCAACGGCAATAAAATTATCACCACCTCCGGCGGCGGTATGCTGCTGTGCCGGACGGAAGAGGAAGCCAAGCATGCCCTGAAGCTGGCAACGCAGGCCCGCGAAAACGCGCCGTGGTACCAGCACGAGGAAATCGGCTACAACTACCGCATGAGCAACATCTCCGCCGGTATAGGCCGCGGCCAGATGCAAGTGCTGCCGCTGCGCGTGGAACAGAAGCGGGCTATCTTTGCCCGCTACTCCGAAAACCTGAAAGACCTGCCGCTGACCATGCAGCCGAAGCTGGACTGCGCGGAATCGAACCGCTGGCTGTCTGTCGCTTTGCTGGACGAGGGCTGCGGCGTGACGCCCGGCGAAATGCTGGCAAAGCTGAACGAGGCTGGCATTGAGGGGCGCTACCTCTGGAAGCCCATGCATTTGCAGCCGGTCTTTGCGGATTGCCCCTTTGTCCGCGTCAGCGAAAAGACGGTGTGCGACGATCTGTTTGCCCGCGGCGTGTGCCTGCCCAGCGACACGAAAATGAGCATGGACGACGTTGACCGCGTGTGCGAGGTCATCCGGGGGATGTTCTGATGCGGCACAAGGCTGGATTTTACGAGAAGTTCGTCAAGCGATTCCTTGACATTTTTCTCTCCGGAATGGCGCTGATTATTTTGTCTCCGATACTTTTCGTGACGGCGATATTGGTGCGCGTGAAGCTGGGCAGTCCTGTGATCTTCTGCCAGGAGCGTCCGGGAAGGGATGAGAAAATTTTCAAACTCCATAAGTTCCGCAGTATGAGCGATGCACGGGATGAAAACGGCAACCTGCTGCCAGACGAAATCCGGTTAGGGAAGTTTGGCCGCAATTTGAGAGCAACAAGCCTGGATGAGCTGCCGGAGCTGTGGGATATTTTCCGCGGCAAGATGAGCATCGTGGGGCCGAGACCGCTGCTGGTTGAATACTTGCTCTATTACACAGCGGATGAGCGCCATAGGCACGATGTGCGACCGGGACTCACAGGTCTGGCTCAAATAAACGGAAGAAACACGTTGACGTGGGAGCAGAAATTTGCATATGACTTGGAGTATGTGCAGCATATCAGTTTTATTACGGATTTACGCATTCTGCTGGGGACAGTTGGCAAGGTGCTCAACAGGTCGGGAGTGCAGGTTAATACCCAAAGTAGTGAGGGAAATCTCGCACGGATCAGAAGTTGTGTTGGAGAAAAAGTGGAGTGATTTATCATGAACATTCTAATTCTTAGCTGCGGAACGAGAAATAAAGTTGTTCAATATTTCAAAGATGCGGTCGGCCCTTCTGGCAAAGTTTTTGTGACCGATTGCAGCCCGTATGCACCTGCACTTTATGATGCGGACTCGTATTATATCGTCCCTCGAATGACCGAACCCGGTTATATTGATGAGATCATAACGATTTGCAAAAGTGAGCACATCGATGGTGTTTTATCTCTGATTGATCCGGAACTGTCGCTTCTGGCGCAGTACAAGAAGGATTTTGAAGCCGTTGGTACGACGGTCATTGGTTCCTCCTACGAGTTGTGTGAAATGGCCCTTGACAAATGGGCAATGTATAACTGGCTGACAGAGCATGGCTACCACTGCGCGAAAACCTATGTACAATTCTCGGCGTTTGAACAGGCGTTGGCTGATGGCGAGGTTGCATTTCCGGTTTTTGTAAAGCCACGCTTTGGCAGCGCGAGTCTGCACATCTCCAAGGCGGAGGATATGGAAACGGCAGCCTTCCTCTTTCAGCACCAGCCGGACATGATCATTCAGGAGTTTCTGAATGGGCAGGAAATCGGCGCGGATGTTTACACGGATATGCTTTCCGGGCATGTTGTTGCCGCCTTTACGAAGAACAAATTGGTGATGCGGGCCGGAGAGACGGATAAGGCGATCTCCTTTAAGGATGAAACGCTGTTTGCGCTGATTTCGCGTTTTGTTGAAGAGAGCGGGTATCGTGCGCAGATCGATATGGATATCTTCAAAATCGGGGATGCGTATTATATTTCCGAGGTCAATCCGCGCTTTGGAGGCGGTTATCCGCACGCCTATGAATGCGGCGTAAAAACGCCGCAGATGATCGTGAATAACCTGAGCGGGCAGCAAAATGTCCCCTCCGTGGGGAAATATAGAAGCGATGTTGTTATGATGAAGTACAACGAGCTAAAAACACTTGCGTTGGACGAGAGACGATGAAAAAGCGAATTGCAATACTGGCCAATCACAGCGGTGGGCTGTACGATTTCCGCAAGGACTTGATCTCAGAACTGAAAAAACACGCGAATGTTACGGTTGCTGTCCCACATAACGACCGCTGGGAGGAACTTCATAAGTTGGTGGACGAGGTGATTGAACTTCCCGTTGACCGCCGAGGAATGAACCCCATCCATGACAGCAAACTCTTCCGGCAGTACAGGGCCATGCTGAAAGAGGTCAAGCCGGATTTGGTTCTGACCTATACCATCAAGCCCAACATCTACGGCGGCCTCGCCTGCCGGATGGCGCACATCCCCTATGCCGTGAACATCACGGGACTTGGCAGCGCCATCGAAAACGGCGGCTGGCTCAAGAAGTTTGTGCTGGCGCTCTACAAACCGGCGTTGCAGGGTGCGAGGGCCGTTTTTTTTGAGAATGCGGGGAACCGGGATACCCTTGCCGCCACTGGCGTTGTGCCGAAGGGGCGCGACGTGGTGCTCAATGGCGCAGGCGTCAACTTAGAAGATTATCCCTATCAGCCCTACCCGCAGGAGGGGCCGGTACGGTTTCTTTTTGTGGGTCGCGTCATGCGCGAAAAGGGTGTGGACGAGCTGTTTGCCGCCGCAAAGCGAATGAAGCAGGAATACGGCGACGGCGCCGAGTTTCATATCGTCGGCTCATTTGAAGAGGAATATAAGCCACTCATGGATAAATTGGAGCAGGCTGGCGTGGTCAAGTATCACGGCTATCAGTCGGATATGAAGCGCTTTTACGCCATGGCGAGCTGCGTCGTGCTGCCATCGTACCATGAGGGCATGTCCAATGTTCTATTGGAGGGTGCCGCCACTGGCCGTGCCCTCATCACCAGCGATATCCCCGGCTGCCGCGAGGCGGTGGAGGACGGTGTCAGCGGATATCTGTGCCCGACAAAGGATGCAGACGCGCTTTGCGACGCGATGCGGCGCTTTGCAGAGCTGCCGGAGAATCGGCAGGCTGAAATGGGCCGCCGCGGTCGGACGCGGATGGAGCAAAAATTCAGTAAAACCGCCGTTGTGGCGGAGACGATCAAACACTTGGAGATCTGAAATGCGAGAGTTAGTCATCCTCATGCTCATAACGGCTGCACTGGCGTGGTGTGCGGATCATGTTACGATGGGACCGATGAACCATGCCCAACGGCACAGACTGGTTTTCTGCACCCTGCTGATCATCATCCTGCTGGCAGGCTTTGCGGGACTGCGGACACAGTGCAATGATACGGAGGCGTATCGCCACGCTTATGAGCTGATCACAGAAGGCTCGTGGAAAATGACAGACAAGAGTGTAGGCGCGAACCCTCTCTTCAACTGGATCAATTACCAGTTGAAAATATGCGGTGTATCCACACAGAATTTTCTGATGTTCTGGGCTTTCCTGACGGTTGGCTGCTACTTTATTTTTGCGCACAGATATTCTGCAGATTATCCGCTGACGGTTTTCCTGCTGTTTACCACCGGCTGTTATACGTTTGTTTTCGCGGGCATCAAGCAGGCCGCCGCCGTCGGTATTGCAGTCATTGCAGTAACGTTTGCGCTTAAAAGGAAGTGGGTTTTCTTTATAGCGGGCGTCCTGATCGCGTCGCTGATCCACCCTTATTCGCTGATGTATCTGCTGGTGCCGTTCATGGAGTTTCGTCCGTGGACAAAGAGGACCTACTGGATGCTGGCATTTTCCCTTGCGGCGGGATTTCTCCTCCGCCCGCTGCTTGGCATGGTCGTCAATATCACAACACGATTGGGAGAGGAATACACGATTTCTGAGTTTACAGGCGAGGGCGTTAATATTTTCCGTGTACTTGTCTGCAATGTGCCGCTGGTGCTGTCGTATATTTACCGCAAGAAGCTGTTCGCAGACAGCTCTGAAACGGAGAACCTCATGGTGAACCTGACCATGCTCAATGGCGCCATTATGTTTGTGGGCCTGTTCGGTACGGCAAATTATTTTGCGCGGCTGGCAAACTATTTCCTGATTTTTCAGTCGCTGTCGCTCCCGTGGATGTTAAAGAAGATCGGCGGCAGGGATAGGAGGATGCTGACCATCCTGATGCTACTGGGCTTTGCTGCGTATTTCTACTATGCCAATGTGATCAATCGGCCGTTTGACCAGGATTTTGCACGACTGAGCTTGTCAGAATATCTCAATCTAGCAGGAGGCTGATTTGATATGGAACAGACACCAAGGGTAAGCATCGTCGTACCTGTTTACAATGTTGAACGATACCTTAGACAGTGCTTAGATAGCTTAGTCAATCAGACTTATCAGAATGTCGAAATTATCTGCGTCGATGATGGATCAACGGACGCGAGCAGCGGGATATTGACTGAATATGCTCTGAAAAACAGTAGAGTTCGCGTGATCCGTCAAAAAAACTCCGGACTCTCCGCAGCTCGCAATGTGGGCTTTTCATTTGCAACGGGCGAGTATGTCATGTATGTAGATAGCGATGACTGGATTGATTTAGAAACCTGTGAAACCGCTGTTGCCATGGCTGTAAAGCATGAGGCGGACATTGTCTTCTGGCCGTATATCAGAGAATTCCAGAATGCGCAACGGCCAAAGACGCTCTTTTATGATGACTACATTGTTTTTGACGAAGAAGAGTTTTTTACACAAGTTTATGAAACCATAGTTGGTTTGCATGGGGCGTTTTTAAAACATCCGGAAAATGCAGACACGCTTGTAACTGCATGGGGAAAGTTGTATAGAAGAGTGCTCCTCATCGAAAACAATGCAGAGTTCGTTGATACGAAGAAAGTTGGAACGGAAGATGCATTGTTCAATATGCAAGCTTTAAAATCAGCAAGGTGTGGAGTATATATCCGAAGATATTTTAGCCATTACAGAAAGAACAACACAATATCTCTGACGAGTACATATAAGCCTAAACTCAATGCGCAGTGGAAGCGCCTATTCGAGTGCATGTATAATACCGTCGTACTTGCAAGTGGTGAGCGAAAGGAAGAGCTTTTAATTGCGCTCAATAATCGCATCAGCCTCAGTATTATCGGTCTGGGCTTAAATGCGCTGGCACTTCCAAACCGTGAAGCCTCGAAGGAAATCCGAGGCATCCTGTCGGAGAAGGAGTATCGTGCGGCAATCAAAACGCTGCCCCTGCGATATTTTCCTCCGCATTGGTGGGCATTTTTTGCCTGCTGTAAGCTGAACTTTGCATCAGGGGTATTTCTGCTCTTGAAATGCATGAAAAGGATAAAAGGATGAGTGAGAATGTAGCACAGCAGCCGATCCGGGTGCTGAATCTGTTTACCATCATGGATCGCGGCGGCGCTGAAACTATGGTGATGAATTATTATAGGCATATTGATCGCGCGAAGGTACAGTTTGATTTCCTCGTTCACCGGGAGCAGCACGGAGCATATGATGACGAGATTGAGAGCATGGGCGGCAAGATATACCGCATGTGCCCCGTTTATCCACAGAACTTTGTGCGATATAAGCACGATCTGCATTCTTTTTTTCAGTTACACCCGGAATATAAAATTGTACACTCTCACATGTCTGAACTGGGGTATTTTGCATTCCGTGAAGCTGAACAGCAAGGCGTCCCGGTACGAATTTGCCATGCACATAATGCACCGCATGGGTTCGATGCAAAAATGATCGTGCGTACCTATTTTAAAAAACGGATGATGCCACATCTGACACACCTGTTTATGTGCGGCGAAGAGTCCGGGAAGTGGCTTTACGGAGAGAAAAACAAAAGCCGTTTTATTATGCTGAACAACGCTATCGATGCTGCTTCGTATACTTACGACCTGTCGAAGCGTGAGGAGCTGCGGCGACAGCTTGGCCTTGCGGACGAGCTGGTCATTGGCCATGTCGGTCGCTTTAACCCGCAAAAGAATCACCCGTTCCTCCTTGATATCTTTGCCGCACTGCTGAAAAAAGAGCCGAGCGCGATCCTTTTGCTGGTCGGCGGCGGCGAGAATATGCTGAAGATACAGGCTAAAGCACACGCGCTGGGCATTGCAGAGCATGTACGTTTTCTCGGTGTCCGCAGCGATGTCGCAGATTTGATGCAGGCAATGGACGTGTTTGTGTTTCCGTCGCTGTACGAGGGACTTGGAATTGTGCTGATTGAAGCACAGGCCGCCGGATTGCCGTGCGTCGTTTCCGACACGATCCCGAGGGAGGCATATTTGACAGACCTTGTTACCGCCGAGAAGTTATCTTCTTCGGTTGAGGCTTGGGCGGAGAAGATCCTTGCGAAGCGAGCCATCCCCCGCACCGACCGTCGAGCCGAAATTGCCGCCCATGGCTTCGATATCACTACAGAAGCAGTAAAACTACAGGAGTTCTACATCAACGCTTATGAACAGAATTGCTGAGCCTATCCTCACGATCTTCACCCCTACCTACAACCGCGCACACACCCTGCCGCGCACCTATGAAAGTCTTTGCCGCCAGAATTGCAAGAACTTCATCTGGCTGATCGTAGACGACGGCTCTGCCGACAACACTGCGGAACTAGTGCGTGATTGGCAGAGCCGCGACAACGGATTTGAGATTCAGTATATCTACAAGGAAAATGGCGGAATGCACACGGCTCATAACGTGGCCTACGCCAATATCCACACGGAACTGAACACCTGCATTGATTCCGACGACATGCTGGCAGTTGGCGCGGTGGAGAAGATCCTGTGCAAATGGGCCGAGGTCAAGGACAAGGGCTATGCCGGCATCGTTGGCCTTGATGCCGACTTTGAAGGAAAAATTATCGGCAAGGATTTCCCTGCTGCTGTGACAGAAACAACGCTCTCCGGTTACTATGCTGCGGGCGGCACCGGCGACAAGAAGCTGGTCTACCGCACGGATATCATCAATGCATATCCGGAGTACCCCGTGTTTGAAGGCGAAAAATATGTCAGTCTGGCCTATAAATATCTATTGATAGATCAAGACCACAAACTGGCCGTGCTGAATGAGGTGCTTTGCAATGTAGAATACCAGCCCGATGGTTCCAGCAATAACATGTTGCGGCAGTATCTCAAAAATCCGCAGGGTTTTGCTTTCTGGCGCGTGGTGAAGATGCAGCATCCGGAGTCCTTTAAGCGCTTGCTGCTGGACTGTATCCACTACTGCTCCAGCAGCCAGATCGCGGGAAACCGGAACTATATCAAGGAATCGCCCCGCAAACTGCTGACGGTGCTGTGTACACCGGCTGGGTGGGCGCTGACGGGGTATATCAGGAGAAAGGCTCGATGAAACCATCCGTTCTCATCTTCTCCCAGGCCATGGAGCTTGGGGGCGTGGAGCGCAGCCTGCTGGGCTTGCTGGATTCCATCGACTACGACCGCTATGACGTTGACATCTTCCTAATGCGGCACAGCGGCGAGCTGATGCCATATCTGAATCCCAAGGCGAAACTTCTGCCGGAGATTCCGCAGTATGCGTCGCTGGCCGTGCCGATGGCGTCGCTTATCAGAAGCGGTCAATTCGGCGTACTTTGTGGGCGGCTGCAAGGAAAGCTTGCGGCGCGGCGTTTTGACAAGCAGCATCCCGACGAGAAGCCCTCCGTTGCAGCGCTGACGTATAGCCACAAGTACACGCTGCGCTCTATGCCGCAGATTTCCGACAAAACCTATGATCTTGCCATCAGTTTTCTGACGCCGCACTACTTTGCACGGGAGCGGGTGAGTGCAAAGAAATACGCGGCGTGGATCCACACCGACTATGCAGCGCTGTCCCTCGACCGTGCGACGGAGCTTGCCATGTGGAGTAAGTATGATGCCATCTGCGGTGTGTCTGAACAAGCCTCTAAAAGTTTTCAAACGGCCTTTCCGGAACTGGCAGGAAAGGTGCAGACGATTGAAAATATCCTGCCAAAAGAGTTGATCTGCAAGCAGACGGAAGAACCACACCGATATGTCATCAGACGAAAGCGTGTTGATTCTCTCCGTCGGCCGCTTCTGCGACGCCAAAAACTTCGACAATGTGCCGGATATCTGCCGCCGTCTGGTGGCGGACGGCCTTGACGTAACGTGGTATCTCATCGGCTATGGCGGCGATGAGCCGCTGATCCGCCAGAAGATCGACGAGGCCGGGATGCAGGCGCGTGTTATCATCCTCGGCAAAAAGGACAACCCCTACCCCTATATGCGCGCCTGCGACCTGTATGTACAGCCCTCCCGTTACGAGGGCAAAGCTGTCACCGTGCGGGAGGCACAGCTTCTTGGAAAGCCTGTCGTCATCACGGACTACACTACCTCCGGCAGCCAGCTGGAGGACGGTGTGGATGGGCTGATCGTTCCCATGGACAATGCGGGCTGCGCCGCCGGAATTGCCGCGCTGCTGCGCGACCCTGTCCGGATGCAGCGGCTGTCGGAGAACTGCGCAAAGCGAGACTATACGAACAGCGCGGAGGTCGAGAAGATCTATGCGCTGATGGAGGGGTGACCCATGATCCCGAAAATCATCCATTACTGCTGGTTTGGCCGCGGCGAAAAGCCGGAGCTTGCCAAAAAGTGCATCGCCAGCTGGAAGAAGTTCTGCCCGGATTTTAAGATCCGCGAGTGGAACGAGGACAACTGCGATTACCTCGCCATGCCCTTCATGGCGGAGGCGTATGCCGCGAAAAAATACGCCTTCGTGTCCGACGTCATGCGCCTGATCGTGCTGGAGCAGTACGGCGGCGTGTACTTCGACACCGATGTGGAGGTTGTGCGGGACATTTCGCCATTACTGAATGACGAGGGATTCATTGGATTTGAGAATGAGCAATTTGTCAACAGCGGGCAGGTTATGGCGGCCGTGCCGCATCAGCCCATTGTGCAGGCCATGATCGATGAATACAAAAAGCTGCACTTCGCCAACGCGGACGGAAGTCTGAACGCCGTAGGCTGCCCGCATCTCAATACGGATGTGATGGAGCGCTTCGGCCTTATGCGCAACGGGCAGGAGCAGCTGGTTGCCGGGATTCATGTCTATCCGGATGATTACTTCAACCCCATGGACAGTACAACTGGGAGACTGACGAAAACAGAGAATACATACTCGATCCACTGGTACTCCATGAGTTGGCTTCCGAAACGCACACAGATGAAGGCAAAGCTGGGGCGGATTGTGAGAAGGATTATGGAAAAAGACAAGCCATGAAAATTTGTACAATTACTTGCCACGACGTATACAATGTCGGTGCATCCTTACAGGCTTACGCCCTGCAAACCTATTTGAAGTCGCTGGGGCATGATGTGAAGATCATCGACTATAAACCGGATTATCTATCGAAGCATTACCGGCTGGATATCGTCGGAAACCCCAAATACGACAAGCCTTTTCTGAAACAGGCGTACCTGCTGGCGAAGCTTCCGGGCAGATTACATATGCTGCCGCGCAAAAAGGCGTTTGACAGCTTTGCGGCCAAGTACCTTGATCTCACAAAACGATATACCTCCAACGAGGAACTGAAAAAGGAGCCGCCGGAGGCGGATGCGTTTCTCGCTGGAAGCGACCAGATCTGGAATCCGCTGTTTCCGAACGGGAAAGATCCGGCCTTCTATCTGGACTTCGTGCAGCAGGGAGTCCGCGCCTCCTACGCGGCCAGCTTTGCGGTGGATGAGTTCCCGCAGGAGCTGCGGGAGGTGACGGCGCAGTATCTCAAACGTTTTGACCATATTGCTGTGCGCGAAAAGTCCGGTCTTTCTGTGCTGAAGACGCTGGGGATCACAAACGCTGTGACCGTCCTTGATCCGGTATTCCTGCTTGACCGGGCACAGTGGGAGGCGATGGCTGAGAGACCGGAGGGGTGCGAGGCTCCCTACCTGCTGGTATATGACTTTGATAATAGCCCTGCTGTCCGCAAGTTGGCGGGGAGAATTGCGGCGGAACGAGGCTTGCATATCTACTCGGTCTTCAAGATTCCGTATGCCGAGCGCTGCTTCTCACTCTGCGGACCGGAGAATTTCCTTGGATTGGTACAGGGCGCAGACTTTGTCCTGTCCAACTCCTTCCATGCGACGGCATTTTCGGTGATATTCGAGAGGGAATTCGCCGTCGTGGAGCGCACGGAGAAAATCAATACGCGGATGCGCGACTTTACCGCCATGCTGGGGCTATCTGACCACATGGTAACAACGGGGACGGAGATCCCGGCTGGCACGGACTGGACAGCCGTGCGCCGCTGCCTGAAAGATGAGATCGACCACGCAAAAGCATATATAGACGAAGTGCTGAGGGATGTGGAGAGATGATTGATAAGGTTTCGGTTCAAGAATGTGCGATCTGCGGCGCTTGCATAAATGCTTGCCCGGTAGATGCGATCAGCCTGGACAAGGTTCATCTGGATTTTAGATATCCTCAGATCAATGAAGACATTTGCATTCATTGCAACCAATGTGAAAAGGCCTGTCCAATTCTGGGGAACAAAGGAAAGCCTGATGAGGGGTATCCTGTAGCCTTTGCAGCCAAAAGCGAGAATGACCCTATGCGGATGCGCAGCAGCTCAGGCGGCGTTTTTTATGAGCTTGCCGACCAAATGCTCCGCGATGGCGGATATGTATGCGGCGCGGTATTTGATGACGAGTTTCATGTCAAGCACATCCTTTCCAATGCCAAGGAAGATATGCTGCGGATGATGGGCTCCAAGTATGCCCAAAGCGATGTGGGGTATTGCTATCGGGAAGTCAAAGATGTGCTGGAAAAGGGATGTAAGGTTTTATTCAGCGGGTGCCCCTGCCAGGTCGCGGGACTGCGCACATTTCTTGGAAAAGAGTATCCGAATCTGGTTCTTGTGGAGTTGATCTGCCATGGGATTCCCAGCGACCATATGCTGCAAACATATATTGGTATGCAGGAAAGGAAATATGGCGCAAGGCTTACAAGGATGGAGTTTCGTAACAAGAAGAAGGGTTGGCATAATAGCTCTGTGAGAATGGAGTTTGCAAATGGAAAAGTCCATTCGGAACCCATGACGTTTGATACATATATGCAAGGCTATTTTCGGGGCGTGACCCTAAAAGAAAGCTGTTTTTCTTGCCAGTTTCGGGCTTTTAAAAGTGGCAGCGACCTGACAATTGGCGACCTTTGGGGTGCAGAGATTTCGATACCGGATATGGATGACAACAATGGCCTTTCGGCGGTCATTGTAAATTCAGAAAAAGGAACTCTCTTTTTGAACAGAAGCGAGATTGTTCGTCGCCGGTTTGAAATTGATAAAATCCTGAAATACAATCAAAGTTTGCTTACATCTTTTGATGAAGGGGCGCAGAGAGCTGCGTTTTATGCCTATACAGAGAGGTGTGATTTAGAAAGAGCAATTGAGACTTTTTTTCAGGAGACGCTGCTGCAAAAGGCAAAGCGCAAATTCAGGTTTTTCTTGCGCCATGCTTGGTATACCCTGCAAGGAAAAGAAAAGCCGCTTTATTAGGGAATTTGGAGATTGACTCAATGGGAAACAGCCGTCTGAAGAATTCTGCACTTAACTTGGCAACGGGCTTGCTGGGAAGAATGCTCACAATTATTCTTAATTTTGCGGTTAGAACTATTTTCATTCACTGCTTGGATGAAGCCTACCTTAGTGTGAATGGGTTATACAGTAACATTCTGACGGTTCTTTCCCTTGCGGAATTAGGCTTTGGCTCAGCGATGGTTTATCACATGTACGAGCCGATGGCTAAAAAGAATTATCAGAAAGTTGCGGAACTTCTTTATTTCTATAAAAAAGCGTACTTTGCGGTGGGAATGGCAATTGTGGGGATAGGCGTTTGTATTATCCCTTTCATGGATGTCATCATCAAGGATAAGCCAGATGTCCCATGGCTAACACTGTACTATATAATTTTCCTTTTGAACTCTGGTTTGTCATATTGCTTTGCGGCCTGCAAGGGAACACTTTTTTTAGCAGATCAAAAAGAATATGTGCAAACGAATGCTCGGAATACCATTGCGATTATTCAAACGGCACTGCAAGTTTTATTGCTCCTGCTGTTTAGAGCCTACTTGAGTTATCTTCTGATTCAACTTGCGGGAACGCTTTGTGTCAATGCCTATGTAGCACATTTGGCAGAAAGACAATATCCGGAAATATCGAAATATAAGGATGATAGGTTGAATGGAGGTGAAAAACGGCAGCTATTGAAAGATACAGGTGCCCTTTTTCTGACAAAAGTCGGTCATGTTGCGCTGAATGGAACGGATAACATTATCATTTCTGCCGTTGTCGGCGTTTTATGGGTCGGGCGGCTGTCAAACTATACGCTCATATGCGATTCCGTAACCAGTGTGCTTTGCCAGATCACAGCAGCCATTACGGGAAGCCTCGGAAATTTCTTCGCAACGGAAGATAAACATGCGGGCTATGCACTATTCAAGAAAGTTGAATTCCTGAATTTTTGGTTGTATGGGTTCAGCTTTATTGCGCTGGTTACATTATTAGATCCGTTTGTACAGATATGGGCTGGCGAGCGCTTTGTACTGGGGCTTCCCATATCGATTGCCATTGCGATCAATTTCTTCGTGGCAGGTTACATGAATACGCTTTGGGTGTTCCGCTCGACCATAGGGTTATTTAAGCAAGGAAAGTTTCGGCCGATTTTGGTGGCGATTCTAAATATTATTCTTTCAATCTTTCTCGGAAAGCTATGGGGAGTCTTTGGCGTTCTGTTCGCCACATTTTTGTCGCGAGCAGCGATCAGCCTGTGGTATGATCCGCTTATTCTCCATAGGTATGGGTTTGAAGTCTCATGTAAGCCTTTCTTTGCCCGTTATTTCAGGAGAGTTCTCCTGCTCACAACTATTTTGATTGTCATGCTGACGATCCGATATGTAGTTCTATCTTCTGCAACAACGGTCTTGCGTTTTGCAGTCATGACAATGTTCACGGCGATCGTACCGAATGCCATATTTTGGCTGGCATATCACCGTTGTGAAGAATATGCCTACTTCCGCAGCATTGTAAAAGACCGCGTAATTGCACCAATCCGAGGGAAATTGCATTGATGCTTCACTACGTCTATAGTCGTTCATTTATCAACGTTATCACCGTTATGGTGCTGGCTCTTGCTGCTTGGGGCGCGATGCCTGCCTTCGTGGGAGCGAGACGCTGGCGGTGGGGAAACCTTGCGCTGATGCTCCTGATGACCGCCGCTATCCTCTACGCAACATTACGGCCATGCCGTTAACCCATCGAAACACGTGACAGAAATGGTAGAAGGAGTCTCCGAACCGCGCCGCTTCAGACCTTCCAGCCGGCGGCCTGCTGGCGTAAAGCCCGTCCACGGCCACCAGTTCGTCGTGGGTGCCCTGCTGGACGATCTCACCGTGATCGACCACGAATATCCGGTCGGCATTGCGCACGGTTTTCAGCCGGTGGGCGATCATGATGGCCCGCGCAATGGACATGGTGAAAGACTCCTTTTTGAATGGAATATGGCTGAACGTCGCAGAGACGGCGATCACAGGATAAGACCGGCGGCGATCGATGCTGCCAGCAGGATTTCTTTTAACGCCTGCGTGGCGGCGAAGTCGAGATTTGCCGTTGGCTCGTCAAGGAGAAAAATATCTGTGTCCATGGCCC
>ULQL01065131.1_pt1 | contig 20255 bp, 10 predicted proteins | sample 1954411 | NCBI WGS metagenome assembly ULQL01 (sample SAMEA4835654, study PRJEB28245) | human gut metagenome | biome: gut microbiome; material: fecal sample | place: Denmark | collected 2008 | reverse complement strand
CCAAGAATGAAATCTGACAACGATTGAATCAGTGTTTCCCTAGGAAACGGTGGCTCGCCGCCTTCGCGGCTTTCCTTGTGGAAGGCGCTGAACCCGTGAGCTCTTTTCACCGGATACGCTTGAAATTTTCAAGCGTATTTTTTTATTTACTTTTTTCTATGCAAACCTTGTCACTTCATGCTATAATGACATCATAAAATGATACGTGCAAAGAGACCTGTCTTTGCATGAGTGAATTTCTCGACAAGTGAAAGCTTAGCGAGCTGAAACGCCAGTATCTTTTGCGGCGGATGATTCATTCATGCGGAGGCAGGTTTTTTGATGGTATCGATCAAAAGCTGTTTTTGCTGAGGAGGAATCATCATGGCAAACGAAGTGACTATGGAATTTGTACAGGGTATGCCGAAGGCAGAGCTGCATCTGCACATCGAAGGAAGTCTGGAACCGGAGCTGAAGCTCGCACTCGCCCAGAAGAACCATGTGGATATCGGACAGTCCACCATTGAAGAAGTCAGAAAATCTTATCAGTATGACGATCTGGCTTCCTTCCTCGCTGTGTACTATCCGGCGATGAATGTGCTTCAGACGGAAGATGATTTCTACGATCTCGCGATGGACTATCTGAAACATGCGAAGGAAGAAAATGTCCGTCATGTAGAAATTTTCTTCGACCCGCAGGCACACACCAGTCGCGGCATCGCATTTGAAACTTTCATCAAAGGTCTCTACCGTGCGACGGTCGATGCGCGTGCGATGAACATTGATGCTCGTCTCATCATGTGTTTCCTGCGCGACCTCTCCAGAGAGTCTGCCAGAAAGACGCTCGAAGAAGCCCTGCCGTACAAGGATATGTTTATCGGTGTCGGCCTCGACTCGGATGAGCACAACAATCCTCCGATGAAATTTTTCCCTGTCTTCGTCGAAGCGGAAAAGGCCGGACTGCGTCTCACAGCCCATGCGGATATCGACCAGAAGGACTCCATCGAGCATATCCGTGACCTTTTGGAAGTCATCGGCGTAGAACGTATCGATCACGGCACGAACATTGTCGAAGATCCGGATCTCGTCGACTATGCCGTGAAGCATCAGATCGGCTTCACCTCCTGCCCGCTGTCGAATTCCTTCGTTCGTCCGGAAATGAAGGGCCCAGAAATCAAAGAGCTTCTCGAAAAGGGAGCGAAGATCTGCATCAATTCGGATGATCCGGCATACTTTGGCGGCTACATCAGCAAGAACTACTATGAGCTGGCCCGCCAGTTTGACCTCACCAAAGAACAGGTTGTTCAGCTTGCCAGAAATTCCTTCGAAGCCAGCTGGATCAGCGAAGAGCAGAAAGCGATCTATATCGCTGAGCTCGAAGAATACGCGAGAACGCATTAAGAAATGAGGAATGGGGGATGGCTTTTCCCCCCTTCCGTAAGAAGGGACGAGAATCGCGGGCTGCTTCATGGTATGATGACGGAGCATTGCATGAGCATACATATAAGATCAGACTCTGCGATTTAATCAGTGTTTTTCTAATTGTCTGTTTTGCTTTTTAAAACGAGGGATACGCATTCAAAATGTCTGATACTACATCTCACGGTCTGCTGGACCGGCTGTTTCATCTGACCGAGAACAAGACGACGGTCAAAAGAGAATGTCTGGCCGGACTTACGACCTTTGTCTCAATGGCTTATATTTTATTTGTGAATCCCCAGATCCTGGGGGATGCCGGGATGGACGCGGGGGCGGTCTTCACGGCTACCGCACTTTCGGCGATTTTGGGCTGCCTTCTCATGGGATTCCTTGCGAACTATCCGATCTCCATCGCGCCGGGGCTTGGTGACAATGCTTTCTTCACCTACTCCGTCGTCCTTGCCATGGGTATGCCATGGCAGCAGGCGATGGCAGGGGTCTTCATCGCTTCCATCCTGTTTACTGTCGTTTCCATTTTCAGGATCCGTGAGATCATCATTGATGCGATCCCGCAGGATCTGAAATATGCGATGGCAGCCGGCATCGGTATCTTCATTTCCTTCGTCGGCCTGCAGGGCGGCGGCATCGTCATTGCAGATCCGGCGTCCATCATTTCCATCGGCTCCTTCAAGGTACCGACTACCTGGCTCACCATCTTCGGTACCCTTGTGACCGCGCTCCTGATGGCGAGAAAAATCCCCGGCTCCATTTTCTATGGCATCGTCATCACCGCGCTCGCCGGCCTTGTGACAGGCGTCATCGCACCGCCGGACAGCATCATCTCCATGGCACCGTCTCTCGCACCGACCTTCGGCGTCGGCGTGACGCATATGGGAGCGATCCTGACGGATCCTACCATGTGGGCGGTCGTTGTCATCTTCTTCCTGGTCGCTTTCTTTGATACCGCAGGCACACTCATCGGCCTCGCGCAGCAGGCAGGCTTCATGCACAATGGCAAGATGCCGCGCATCGGCCGCGCACTCATGGCAGACTCTCTCTCCATGCTCGCCGGTGCCGTCATGGGGACGACTCCGACGGCAGCGTATGTCGAGGCTTCTGCCGGCATCGCGATGGGGGCGCGCACAGGTCTTACCGCTGTCGTCGTCGCGATTCTTTTCGGCGTCAGCATGATCTTCTCGCCGCTCCTTGCCGTCGTCACAGCGAATGTCACCGCTCCGGCGCTCATTGTCGTCGGCGTCCTCATGGCATCGGCACTGAAGGAGATCCGCTGGGATGAGTTCGAGATCGCACTCCCGTCCTTCCTGATCGTCATCGGCATGCCGCTCACTTTCAATATTTCCTATGGCATCGCCTTTGGCTTCATTTTCTATCCGCTCGTCATGATCGCTGCCGGCCGCAGAAAAGAACTGAACTGGATCATCTGGCTCATGTTCGTCCTCTTCCTCGTGCTGCTCGCGACACTGACGATGTTGAAATTCTGATGAAGCTAGGCTTCTGGGCCTATGGATCTAAGGAAATGCGGAAAGCGATCGGATCCTTACTTTCGTGAACCCGTTGAGCCCACTGTACTTATAGAACTTGTCTATTTTTTTACAAAGGAGAATCATATGCTGACTAGAGAATTGCTCGCTTCCTACATTGACGCCGGCGCTGGCCGCATCAAAGCGGACATGGCGGTCATGGGCGGTACCCTGATCAATGTCAATACCGGTGAATACTATCAGGCGGACGTTGCCATTTACAAAGGCAAGATCACGGCGGTAGAGAAGGATATTTCCGACTATGTCGATGGTCATACGAAGATCATCGATGCGAAGGGAAAGTACCTCGCTCCGGGGCTCATTGACTGCCATGTTCATGTCGAATGCAGCAAGATGAGCATGACCCGCTTCGCAGAAGCCGTCGTGCCGCATGGTACTACGAGCATCGTCAGCGGACTTGATGAATATATTTCCGTCATCGGTGTCGATGGGCTCGAGGATATTTTCAAAGAGATCGATGCGTCCCCATTGAAGGTTTTCTGGGCACTTCCGTACAAGACGCCCTACACCATCCCGAAGTCCACCATCGCGTACAATGTCACAGCGAAAGACCATGAGAGATATCATCAGGACTCCCGCTGCTACGGCATCTGGGAGCTCGTCCGTGAAGCCGTCATGACCAAGGATCAGGATACGCTGGATGCCATCGTCGAAGCAGAGAAGCGTCACCGTCCGATCTTCGGCTGCAGCCCGCTCGCTCGCGGCAAAGACCTCAATGAATATCTCATGAGCGGTGTCCGTGTCGATCATGAAAGCTACGATCATGGAGAATTTCTGGAAAAAGCCAGAAAAGGCATCCATACCATCATCCGTGAATCTGCCGTGACGAAATTCCTGAATGAAAATGTCCGTGCCATCACGGAATGCTGCCCGGGCATGGCGCGTCACACCAGCTTCTGCTCCGATGACGTTCACGCACGCGGCATCCTTGCACACGGTCACATCGACCACATCGTCCGTCTGGCTATCAAGGCCGGCGTCGCGCCGATGACTGCCATCCAGATGGGCACCATCAATGCGGCGGAAGCCTATCAGATCGATGACCACGTCGGCTCGATCGCGCCGGGAAAAGACGCTGACATCCTCCTCGTCGACCAGCCAGGCACATTCCAGGTCGAGGCCGTCATCAGCAAAGGCCAGCTCATCACCGAAAATGGAGAGAACCGTTTCGATTACCAGATCCCGGTACGCCAGTCCTCCCTCACCGATACCGTGAAGCATGCGCTCCTCACTGCGGATGATTTTGCCACTCATGTGAATATCGAAGAGGGCACCGCTCTTGTCGAGACCATCCACAGCGTAGGTCCCTTCATGAGAAAGAGAAGAGATGTCGAACTGGAAGTGAAGGACGGCATCGTGTGCCCGAGTGCGGAGAAAGACGTCGCCATGGTCTCCGTCATCGAGCGCTATGGCATCCACGGCCATATGTCTAAAGGCTTCATCTCCGGATGGTCCTTCAACAAAGGCGCCATCGCGACCACGACATCTCCGGATGACAACAACCTTGTCGTAGCCGGCGCGAGCCGCGAAGACATGGCACTTGCTGCGAATACCCTGATCGGTCAGGGCGGTGGTCAGGTCGTCGTCATCGATGGCAAGATCATCTCCTTCCTTCCGCTCCCGATCGCAGGCATTGCATCCGACCTTGCGCCGGAAGAGCTTGCGAAGAAAGAGATCGAGCTCGAGGAAGGCGCGAAGGAAATCGGCAGCAGCCTGCCTGATCCGATCTTCTACCTCTCCTTCCTTCCGATCACAGCGATCCCGGATCTGGCGATCACTGACGGCGGCTGCGTAGACTATACGAAGCTCAGATATTTCGATCCGATCCTCGAAGTGAAAGAGAACTGATTTGTATAAAAAAGAGCGAAGCTTAAATGGCTTCGCTTTTTTGCAATCTTAAAAAGGGAAAGACATTATTCTGGGATTTCATTAAGAATAGACGGTGGTGCCGCCAGAAGAAGTTCAAAGATACGGCTGGACGATCTTGCGGTGTGGTGAATTCCTTCCTGTTTTCTTGCAATGTCTTGTATCCATCAGTGTTTCCCTAGAAATAAAATGTACTTGCTTTCCTCTTGACGCGGGTGCTTTCGTTTAGTAGTATGAATTTGTTTATCATTAAGCGGTGAAAAAACATGCTGATACATTCTGAACATGACCGCATCAGTATTTTCAAAATAGAAAGGCAGGATGGAAATGAAAGCACCTATAGAAGAAATCAATGCATTTGTCGATCGAAACAAAGAGGGAATGCTTCTTTTCTGGGAGCAGCTTGTGAACCGACAGGCGGGCTCGAAAGAAGTGGACCGTGTGAACCGCATCATGCATTTTCTGAAGGAACATTTTGAACAAGAGGGCATCGACTGCCGCCTTGTAGACAGCAAGGGGAGTGCGGATGTGCTGGTGGCGGAGCTCAATGCAGATGTCCCCGGTGCGCCGCTTCTCCTTTCAGGGCATTGCGACACCGTATTTCCTTCCGGCAGCTATCCGGAGGATCCCTTCCATATCGAAGACGGCTTTGCCAGAGGCCCCGGCGTACTGGATATGAAATGCGGGGTAGCACAGATCTTCTACCTTCTGGTCGCACTGAAGCACTTTGGCTATCGTGATCGTCCCGTCAAAGCCATCTTGGTCGGAGATGAAGAGACGAGCCATTATGGCGGCATCGCAGACCAGATCCTGAAAGACGAAGCGAAGGGCGCGCTGTGCTGCTTCAATATGGAAAGCGGACGCCTCGATCACTGCATGACCGTAGGCCGTAAGGGCTGCCTTGACTGCCACATTACGGTGCGCGGCGTCGCTGCACATGCGGGAAATGACTACGTAAAAGGCAGAAACGCCATCGTCGAGATGGCCCAGAAGCTGCCGCTCCTTCAGGCACTTACCATCTATGAGGAAGGTCTCACGGTCAGCGTAGGGACTATCAAGGGCGGCACCGTTTCGAATGCCGTCCCTGATTACTGCTACGCCGAGCTCGATGTGCGCTACAAAAAACAGAAGCATATGGACTATGTGAAGGAAAAGATGCAGGAGATCTGCGATAAAACCTTCATCGAAGGCACTACAACAAAGATCGAATTTGTCGCGCCCATGCCTCCTTTCGAAGAAACGAAAGCCAATCATCAGCTGCTCTCTCATATCAATCGCGTCGCGAAAGACTGCGGCTATGAGCCCTTTGGTGCGATCTACGTCGGTGGCGGTTCGGATGCCTCCTATATCTCCAGTATGGGCGTGCCCACCGTCTGCTCCATGAGTGCAGAAGGTAGCGGCGCACATACCATGGAAGAAAAAGCCTCCGTCGAGAGCTTCTATTCCCGCTGGATCATTGCCCTCGCATCCATCATGGAAATCGATCAGTATGCGGAGAGTAAGTGACTAGTGGCTAGGGACTAGTGACTGGGGATGAGGGTCTAGGCTCCCCTCTCAGCTGCGTAGGCCCTTGGAGAAGGGCCGCGCCAAAGGCGCAGGATAGAGTGCCCCAAAGGGGCACCTCTCAATGAAGCGGAATGGAAGTACATGTGCGATAAAGCTACACCCGTATCGGCATCTCCTCCTTGTAGAACGGTTAGCGCGCTAAGTGTGCTATTTTATCACTGCTTCAGGGGGACGTCTTACGCTTATTTCAATATTCCGCGGCGCTTCTAATTTTTATGCGCCGCACCTTTCCCTCAGAACCTATTGCCTTTTTTTCCTATCACGCCCCTCTGCGTTTCACAGCAAACCAAGACAACAGGAGAATCATATCTAATGAAAGATCAAGTGAAAGCATTCAAAGCACCCAGCCCGATCATCATACTGGTGTGCGTCATCGTATTCTGCGCCATTGCGAGCTACATCATCCCCGCGGGCGTTTATGACCGAGTCAAGGACGTTCAGACCGGAAAAATGGTCGTCGACCCGTCTACCTTCCACTATGTAGCGCAGAAACCGACAGGATTTCTCGATTTCTTCACTTCTATCAATAAAGGATTCAAGGGCGGTATCAGCATCATCGCCTTCCTCTTCATGGTGGGCGGCTCCCTCAATATCCTTGCCAAGACCGGTGCCATCGTGGCAGGGCTCAGCGCTCTCGTCGAAAAGCTGAAGAATCGGAGCGTCCTTCTGATCCCCGTCCTCATGACCACGCTTGCCACCTTCTCGACACTCGCCGGATGCAACGAGGAATACCTCGCCTTCACGCCTCTCGTCGTGAGCGTCGCACTCGCACTCGGCTTCGACTCCTTGACCGCGCTTGGCATGCTCTTCTGCTCGGTCGCAGCCGGTTATGGCGCCGGATGCACCCAGCCATTCTCCGTCGGCGTTGCGCAGGGCATCGCCGGTGTCCCGATCTTCTCCGGCCTGCCATACCGTATGGGTATCTTTGTCTTGCTCCTCGTACTGAACATTTCTTATGTCATGTACCACGCGCGCAAGGTGAAGAAAGACCCGAAGAGCAGCCCGGTCTATGAGATCGACCTGCTGAAACGAGATAAGATCGATCTTTCAACCGCAGAAAAACTCTCCACACGGCAGGCCATTTGCCTTTGGCTCCTTGGTCTGAACTTCGTTTGCATCATCATCGGCGTGCTGAAATTTGATTTCTATATGAATGAAATCTCTGCGATCTTCCTCATCATGGGCATCCTCTCCGGCATCATCTGCCGCCTGCACCCGAATGACATCTGTGATGCCTTCCTCGAAGGCTGCAAGGGCATGATGCTTCCCTGTCTCGCTGTTGCGATGTGTAAGGCAGCCACCATTCTTCTGGACAATGCCAAGGTCATGGATACCATCATCTACTACCTTGCCGGCATGCTCGACATCTTCCCATCCTCCATTATCGCCTTCGGTATGTTCATCATCCAAGACTGCTTCAATCTTCTCGTCCCCTCCAGCTCCGGGCAGGCGGCCATCTCCATGCCGATCATGGCGCCGCTCGCTGACATCGTCGGCCTCACCAGACAGACCGCCGTCTTCGCCTTCACATTCGGCGATGCCTTCACGAACTGTATCACCCCGGCCTCCGGCGCCACCATGTCTTACCTCGCCATGGCAAACGTCCCCTACAAAAAATGGGCGCGCTTCATCCTCCCTCTCATCGGCATGTGGTGGATCGTCGCTTTCTGCTTCCTCACCTACGCGACCGCCATTCACCTAGGACCCGTATAACGAAAAGAGGGGAGAGCGCATCAGCCACTCATGGCTTAGCACATTCCCATTATAAAAAACCGCTGTAGACACAGGTCTATAGCGGTTTTTTATAGTGATTATATATCGAGAGATTTCAATTCGGGGGGGGTCCTTGACCTTCACACTGAGCGAATTGACATATTCATCCGGATCCTTTGTCGCCCAGTAACTGATGATGGGGAAGAGGAAGACATCGCCATCGGGTACGAGATGATTTATCTTCATGAAAGCCGTCAGTTTTTCATATGCCTCTTCTGCGTGGAGAAAGTACGCGCCCTTCGTCAGAATGGATAAATACAGCCCCGAGGGACGTATATAATTACATGCAAGGAGCGAACCCTCCTCACCGGACTGTGTCACGATAGCGGACGAGTGCTTGAATTTTTTCGAGAAGAAATCCTCCGCACGGATGACCCAGCCGGTCGGGTGGTCCTTGCAGAAGGAATGGGCGAAGGCTTCATGTACATGCCGGGCGCGTATCGCGATGGCATCGAACCCTCCGCGGTGCGCTTCTGGGATTGGTGTCAGATACATGCGGCAGTCCGGATAACATTGCAGGAGCACTCGATTGAGTTCCATGTGCTGACTGTATTCCAGTGTTTTTCGGTAGCAGGAAATGGCAGCGAGAAGCTGCTGAGTCTCCGACAGAGTTTGTTTACACAGCGATTCCCGCTCCTTCAGAATACCGAGGATCTTATCACGCGAGCGATGCTCCAGGAACTCCTTGATGTGAGGGACAGAGATATCCAGTTTTCTCAGGAATAATATGATTTCCAGTGTCAGATACTGTGGCATCGCATAGTAACGATACCCGTTTTCAGCCACAAATTCTGGCGTAAGCAGCCCCATCTTATCGTAGTAAAACATCGTCTGCTTCGGAATCCCGAAGAGCTTGGCCAGCTCGCCAGCCGTATAATACTCTTTTTTATCGCTCATGCACTCACCTTTTAGATTTCATTACCGTATGACATTCATATACTTAATGATAACACAATAGTCGATGATATGAAAATAAAGATTGATTCCCCTGACATGAGAGAAAAATGGGTGAATTTTGAAAATGGGCTTGATATTTGCATCCTTTCGTGCTACAATGACGGCATCAAGAGGTGAAAGCCCTTGAACCAACTGAAGAGGGAAGCAGAGCCTACGGGCTATTGCGCTGAATTCGGTGAGAATCCGAAACTGAGACCCAGCCGTGAAGGAAATTCATTTCCAAGTCGGATGCCGCCTGTTTCCAACATCCAAGAGCAAATCTGCGGGAGTCGTGTCTACTTTCGTAGACTGGGTGCTGGTCACAGTCTCAGTCTAAGCAAAAGTAGAAATCGTTCCGCAGTTTTTTATTGCAGAAAACGAATGGATTTTCAAAGGCCTTGATCTATTTCTGATTTCTACCGCCTTCCTCTTTGTGAAAAGGAGAGCCAATGATGAAAAAAATTAAGGATGAAATCGCACGTATCGAAGGCGCGAAAGGAAACGTCGTCCTCGTGAACAAGAAATCCTATCTGGCTCTCCTGAAAGAGCTTTCCGTCCTGCGATTCAAAGTGCACAGAGCGGAGAACTGGGAAACCCCCGCGGCAGTCGTTTCCGTCGTAAGACGTGGTTACATGTATCAATACTGGTATCCGGAGAACAAACCGGCACAAAACAAAGGAGAACATAAAATGGCAGAACAGAAAAAAACCGAAGCAGTCGAAGTCAAAGTCGCAGCAGAAAAGGTAGCCGCTTTCCAGAAATACCTCGAAGAAAACAAGATCAGCGGATTCGGTCTGCAGGACTTCCAGAATGACGTTCATGCACAGGCATTCCGCAGCAACCTTCAGGTCGAAGGAACAAACCTGCCCTTCATGATCCTCTTAGACGACAGCGTATATACCATGCTCCAGGTTCAGGTCGCAGCTGGCCTTGCACAGGGCGACAAGAGAGAAAAGATCTGTTCCTTCCTGAATGACCTGAATGAACAGTACCGCATGCTGAAATTCAGCGCTGACGCTGCTGGCAATGTCCTTCTCACCTGCTGCATCCCGGCTGGTGTACCGCACTTTGAACCGGCCCTCGTCATCGCCATCCTGAACCAGATCCAGGGCCTCCTCACTGCGACCTATCCGGAAATCATGAAACATCTCTGGGAAAAATAATAGGTATGCTGATTGGGCGATAGAGCTTTTGACTTCGATCGCCAACTGTCATCCGTTATACAAGAAAGAAGGTTATTCTTATGAATATGAAAAAACTCGCCGTCGCCGGAGCGATGCTCCTCGCTGGCACCTTTGGCGCCATGGGGATGGCTGATGCAGCCACCGGCATCGTCAATGTGAATGCCGTCCTCTCCGGCAATGCCGCTTTCCAGAAAGCAGGAAAGACCGTAGCGGCAGAACAGCAGAAGCTGCAGAAGGAATACAACGAAAAATCCAAAGGCATGAACGATGCCGACAAGAAAGCCCTGGAACAGAAGCTGAACCAGCAGCTCGCCCAGAAGGAAAATGAAGTCATGAAACCGATCCAGGACAACTTCAAGGCCGCTGTAGAAAAAGCAGCCAAAGCCAAGAAGATCGACACCGTCGTCGTCCCGGGCGGCATCATCTACGGCACCATCTCCGCTGACCTCACCGAAGATGTGAAAGCGAATATGAAATAAGGCGGCAGACAGTGCAGGCAATACCGCTTTGTGGTATGACCTCATAGCAGGTCAGCAGGTTCGGTAGGCTCCTTGGACGTGACGCACGAAAGCCGCTTTTCCCTCCTTCCTCTGGAAGGAGGTGGCGCGAAGCGCCGGAGGTTGGCCCCGCAATATGTAAGCTTAAAAGCAAGAATGGGTGACTGATGAGTGAAATGCCAGCTCATGACTTCGCCACCATCTATACTCTGCGGCGCTTTTATATTTTATGCGCCGGACCACTCCCGTTGAACCTTCTGAACCCATAGAACCTGCTGAACCTTTTTCGCACGCAATCAAAGAGCGGCACGTCTCGTGGGCTACCCTTAAAACCGTTTAAAGCTTACGCAGTTTACGGGACGAGGCAGGGAGAGCACTTGTGATTTTCCCCTCCCAGGTGTTTCCTGTCTCGTCCCCTATGTAGAGCTTTCCCCTCTACATATCACTCCTTTTTCTCCTCTCTCTTTTTCTTGAAAAGCACCATATCGATGTCATGCAGGCATCAATATGGTGCTTTTTATTGTTTTAAATACAAGGATGATCAAAAAATGAAAATATGATTTACTGAAAATTAGTTGACCGTATGAATATAGTATACATTATACTATTGTGGAATCCAAAAATGAATTTTATGCATATGATTGATCAGCTGTTCTTTACGATTGGTTAGCTTTTTATTATGCCATATGAGCCGTATAAAAAGCATGGTATGGCATCCTTGATTTATACCAAGAGGAGGATATGAAGATGAGGACTAGGAAGTGGAGTACATTATTGGCAGCATTGGTGCTCACCACTGGTTTGAGCAGTGTGGTACAGGCGGCGGACTATACACAAGGACTTACGGGTGTTGTTGGTGAGGATCAGCCTTTACTCATGGGGGCGGGAAATACCGTCAGCTTTGACCAAAAAAGTAACACCATGACCTATGATTTTAAAGGACAGGATCATACTTTTACCGTTACAAACAGTGATGGGATCGGTACCAATACCGAAGGGGATTATGTCTTTAATAATGTAGACGCTCAAGGAAAGAAAGGCACTCTCCATATTTACCAGACGAACAATGAGAGTAATGCCTTTGAAAACGTCACTGGTTTCAGTGCTAGTACGGGACATGTGACTGTCAATAGTGATTTGGATATCACGACCTACTCGGACTATGCGTCTATGGGCGTATCAGCGGGCAATGGTGCTGATCTGGTTATTAACGGTAACGTTAAAATGCGCAAGGATGATCCTTCCAATCCCTGGGGCATTATTACCAAAAATGTGCATGGTAATGTAGGTCCTGGCGGTGCAGTTACCATGGATAATGGCTATGACGCCAATTATACCGGTGCGCGCTGGCAGCCCAGTGCTTTCAGCGTTGGCCATACACGTGGCAATATTACTGTTAATGGTGACGTAGACGTTGCTGTACGCGGTACTGCTGTCAATGTAGGTGCATATGATGCCGCTGAAGGTGTACATCCGTATGACCTGGCTACCGTTTCTCTGGTAGGCGATTCTACCCGTATCATTACTCCGTACAGAGAAAAAAATTCTGTCGAAGGCTTTGGTGAATTCATCGAGCCCTACTATTCTCTGGCATGCTACGGCGGCACAATTAATGTTAATGTAAAGAATATGGAAGCGCAAAAGGGCAAGGTTGAAATTGTCGGCAACATTATGGCCATGAAGCGCTCCGAGTATACACGTAAGAGCGATGTTTATCAGGATGGGCGCATTAATTTAGCTCTGACTACCAATGATTCTTCTTGGAAAGGTATTATTGATAATACCAATCTGAACTATGATGTTGCGGATTCCAAGGTAGCTTTTGGTTGGCGGTACGACCCGGATATGACGCCGGTGTATGCTGACCATTCCGGTGAAGTAAACCTGTGGCTGCAGAATGGTGCACAATGGATTTATGAAAATGCTTCCCGTAAGGATGGTCTGGATTACAGCCATATGCCGCAATACAGCCAGTCAAGCTACGGCAACTATGATGGCATGTCCCATCTGAGCCGTCTTGTTGGCGGTAAAGACAGCGCATCTGCCGGCATCATCAGAGTAAACGATAATGATCCTATTCAGATTGCTGAGGCTGAAGGCGTTACCAAGGTTTGGTACGAGCATGCTGACGCTACTCCGGGCACAATTATCGGTGGCGATGTGAAGGTTCTTACTGCCAAGACCGGCACTGAGATGATGCTTTACACCGGCAACAACGGTATTACTAAAGGCTTTGCTGAAGGTGATGCTGCTGCAGATAAAAACAATGTCAGTGAAGTGCTCAACTCCCTAGCGCACAAGCTGTGGTATATGGCCGGTGACTCTAACCTTAAAGGCAGCGTATCCATTGCCGAGGGTCTGACGGCTTCTTCTGCTACCATGAAGACTGGCAACATTACCTTTGCCGAGGGTGGCCAGGGCTTCTATGAGTATACTCCGGCGACAGATGATAAGCCCTATGAAACTGGTCCTATTGTAAAATCTGAAAATATTGATGAAACACGTGCAAGCGATGTCAATGGTGTAGTTTCAATTAATGTTAGCGAAGCTCAGACCGGGGTGTCCGGTAATGCTCCTAGTGCCTTGTATGCAGCAGGCGACTCAGTAAGTCCGCTTGTTGTTGATTTACAAGGGCACACCTTAAAGCTTAACACCAGCGGTGATGCAAAGAAATATTTGTCTACAGTTTACGTTAATGCAGACAAGAGCATGGAGATTAAGGATTCTAAAGGCAATGGCGTACTGAAGATTTCCGCCGGTCTCGGTGCTGACGGTAATGCTGACACTGAAGCTAACTATGTCTATGGCATTCGTGTAGGTGAAGGCGGCAGCTTTACCGCAGATACCGATGTTGAAATAGATGGTGTTAAATCTAATTCTAAATCTCGTGCTTATGGTGTCTATGCATATAATGAAGGTAATGTTGTATTCGAAAAAGATCTGACCATCAAAAATGTTCAAACAGAAAATAAGGTTGCTCCGAATACTGCAGGTATTGCTGCACTTAGTTCCGCAAGAGCAAATGCTCCGATTAATATAACTGTTAAGGGTTATCTTAATATTGAAAATGTATTGGGAAGTGCAATCCGTGTACTGGATACTTCGACTATATCTACTGCAGGTGCAACTATTAAAGCTGCGGATATGTCTAACGGTACGGAAAATAGCCAATATTATGCTTTGCAGGCTTACAAGGGTACTATTAACCTGAATACTGGTGAAGGAATTACTGCTGGAATTCTGGATGTTACCGGTGATATGAAGGTAACTAATTATGATACTTCGGTTATCAACGTTAACATGACTAAGGATTCCCGATGGACAGGTGCGGTTGTAAATACTTCTGGCAGTCGCTATAATGCACCTAATGGTAAATTTAATCTGACGATGGCAGAGGGTTCTGTTTGGAAGCACGATACAGGACGCTCGGCAGAAACGATTAAAGCTAATTTCGCTGGCAGCAATGTTTCTAAGTTGGATGGCTCCGGTGTAATCTATCAGAATTCCGACAAGGGTATTACCGTATATAATTACAGCGGTGACACAACTGTTGTTTACGGTCATGATACTGATAATCCGCAGAAGATCACCGGCGGTGATTTCACGGTTAAATCTGCTGTTGCCGGTTCCAAGATTACGTTGGTAACCGATAGTCAGGGCATTAATGCTGGCTTTGAGGCTGCCGATACTGCAGCAGAAAAGAATCATGTTAAGGAAGTACTGAATAAGCTGGCTAATAAGCTGTTCTACACCGGTTATAAAGATGCAAATCTTGCTGGCGTAGTTAAAATCGCTGATGGCTTGACGGCATCTAGTGTAAGCGCTACTGTAAAAGCTTCCGGCGATGTTACCTTCTCTGATGGCAGCAATGGAACGAAAAAGGCAGGCCAGGGCTTCTATGCTTATACTCCGGAAGAGGATAAGCCTAATTACAAGACAGGTGCCATCACCAAGTCTGAGGATATCAGTCTGAGTCGTGAGCTTGATGCAAGCGGCGTAGCACATGTTGCTGTAACCGAATCGAATGTCACTAGTAATTTTGCCAGCGCTATTTATGCAGGTGAAGAAACATCTCCGTCTAAACCGATGACTGTAAAAATGTCCGGTAAGGGTCTGGCTTTGCATGCTGCTCAATCAAGCGGACAGGCAGCAGCTATTTACGCAGGCGCTAATACCTATATCAAGGTTGTTAACCCGTCTGCGGAGCAAAAGCTGGCGATTACTGTAAATAATACGGATACCAAAGGCGCTCATGGCATTTACGCCCTAGGCAATGCGCACCTGAATATTTCCGGCCCGGTAGAAATTACTGATATTACCACTAAGGGTGATGCTGCAACCGGCATCAATATCCAGGGCCAGCAGAGCGAGATTAATATTGATGGCCCGCTGACAATCAGCAATGTCAAAGGTCTTAGAGAACGCGGCGCAGGCATGAGTGCTTCCGGTATTCTGGTCACCGGTGACAGCTCCACGGTGACTGTCAGTGGTCCTGTAGATATTTCCGGTGTACGCGGCAGCGGTATCAAGCTGGTGGGCGCTAATACCAAGGTATCTGTCGGCGGCGGCACTATTACTGCAGCCGAAGACAGCGATCATTCGCATAATTTCTATGCAGTCCGCGTAGATAAAGGCACGCTGGATATCAACATGAAAGACGGCTCAGCAGGCGATACGACCACCAAGATTACCGGTGATATGTATGCAACCGGCCAATATGGCAAGAAGGTTGTGGAATATACCGGCGGCGAGTTGATTGATTGGAAGGATGCAGGCATTCTCAACGTTGCATTGACCGATAAGGATTCCTTCTGGAAGGGCGTGGCTGCTTATGACCAGTATAATGATGACTATGGCAGCGGCGGCAATACTGCGCATGACATCGGCCAGTTCAATCTGTATCTGCAAAACGGTGCAGCTTGGACCAATGAGCAGCAGTCTCACGTGACAACAACGACCATAGCGTCCAAAAATCCTGTATGGGCAGGCAGCACGCTGGCAACACTGCATGGCGGTAAGGATGCCGATAATGCAGGCTTGATTTACCAGAAGGACAATAATCCTATTTCTGTTGTCAATTACAGCGGTCATACTACTGTATTCTATGAGCATGATGCCAGTGATCCGACCAAGATGATTGGCGGCAGCTTCCATATTACCAATGCAGCAGAAGGCTCTGCTATCACCTTTATTACGGATAACAAAGGCATTACTTCCGGCTTTGCAGATGGCGATTCCGCTGATGCTAAGGATAAAGTAGCTAACGTACTGAATAACCTGGCAGGCAAGCTGTTCTACAAGAACTATACGGATGGTCATCTCTCTGGCGTAGTGAAGATTGCTGAAGGCCTGACAGCTTCTTCCGCAGCACTGAAGACCGGCGATATTTCCTTCTCTACGGAAGATACAGGCACCCTCACACCTGGCCAGGGCTACTATGATTATAAGACCAGCAAGCCCGGCAGCCAGATAACTAAAGAATTTACTACGGCAATTACCGGTGATGCAGCTGCTGATACGGTTTACATAGAAAAAGGCGTACTGAAGGACGATGGCACCTATGTATTCACGGCAGACAGCACAACCATCACACCTGAAAAGCATCTGATTGCAGGTGGTGCGTATGTTCCGCAGATTGGCGCAGCGATTTCCGGCTCTGACGAAACCCATAATGTGACCATGGATATGAATGGCAACAAGCTGACGGTAGATACAACAACGGATACCCATACAACCGGTATCGCAGCCATCGGCAAGGGTGTAGTCAACATCAATAATGCCGGTGCGATGTCTGTCAGTGCTACAAGCACCAAGGGTGGTCAGACAGGTGCACTGTTCGTGAATGCCGGAGGAACGATTAATATTCACAATGCCGGTGCTGATAATGTACTTACCTTGCGCGCGAAGAGCACGGCTCCGGCAAATGCTGCCGTGATCAAGAGCATGAACGGCGTAAGCGGCGTGATGTCCAGTATTACCGTTGACGGTCTTGTCGATATTTTAGCGGAGAAGAGCAATGCTTCCGGTGCTAACGAAGCCATCAGTGCAGTTGCCTCCAAGGTTGAGATTGGCGGCGGCATTATCAAGGCGATCAACGGAGCTGAATATGCGATTCGTGCTTATGGTGAATTCGCTTCCAAGAACCGCGGACAGGTGAATGTGAATGTCAAGAAGGATGCCAAAGGCGCTATCATCGGTGCAGGCAGCAATACTGTTCAGCTGGAAGGAAATGTCTATCTCGGCGGCGGCATGGATAATGCCGGCGCCAAGGCAGATGTCAGCCTCGGTCTGAATACGAAGGACTCCTTCTGGAAGGGCGATGTAAGCAATGCTAACGGCAGCAATGCAGGTATCGTGAACCTTTACATGGGAAGTGATGCATCTTGGACCGGCAATAACCTTTCCGGCAACACCGTAAACGCTGATTTGGATCATGCAACCTGGACCGGCTCTAGCAGCGGCAATGCGATGCACCTGAAGCTGGATAACTCTATCTGGAATGTAAATGGTGCCAGCAAGCTGGCTTCCTTCTCCGGTGATAAAGGCAGCATCTTTGTGGCAAGCAATGCAGGCAACATCAGCGTAGGTGATTACAGTGGCAATACCACCGTGATTTACAGCCATGATGCTGCTCATCCGACCGATATTCTCGGCGGTAGCTTCACTATCGGTCAGGCGAAGGACGGGTCTGCCATTACGCTCATCACGGATAACCAGGGCATCACGAAAGGCTTTACCGCACAGGATAAGGCTAAAGACCAGAATACTGTTAATGAAGTTTTGAACAAGCTGGCACAGAAGCTCTTCTACACCGCAAATGACGGCAAGCTGGCTGGTACGGTCAAGATTGCTGAAGGACTGACCGCTTCCTCCAAAGCGCTCAAGACTGGCGATATTAGCTTCTCCACCGATGCAACCGGCACGAAGACTCCTGGTCAGGGCTTCTATGAGTATACGGCCAAGGATGATTCCGTTATTACTGATCCGATCACAGGTAATCTGGATAAGAAGTATGTAAATCTGGGCATCGAAACCGAAAAAGGCATTTACAACTTCACGCAGGATACAGTGATCAATGTCACAAAGGGTGATTACAGCTCGAACCTGAGTGCTATTGAATCCAGTGGCGGACCGATTACGATTCATGCCGACGGAAAGAATTTGGACGTATCCTACCATGTTTTGAAGGGCAGCAATGTGGCACGTGCGGTCGCTACCGGTCTCAGCTATGGGAAATCGAAGGATGTGACCATTACAGCTAAGAGCCTGAAGCTCAGTACGGATACCACAGGCTTCAGGGCGCAGGGAGTTTATGCAACAGGCGGTAAGATCACCATTGATGCAGACACCACCATTTCTACCTCTGCGCAGACAGAAAGTAATGGTATTTATAGCGGTAACGGCGGTACTGTTACTATGAACGGTAACCTTGATATTCATAAGGATAGCAAGGCAGCGAATTACATTGCGCTGAAGTCTGACGATAATGGCGTGATCAACGTTAACATGAAGGACGGTAAGGCAGGTGCGGGCATCGTGAAGATCGATGGCGATGTCTACACCAAGTCGGCAGAAACCTATGATTATTGGGAGGATGAAACAACTTCTACTTCTTCTACCGTTAATCTGGCATTGCAGGGCAAAGACAGCAGCTGGAACGGCCGCAGCCTCTACGAAGTTACTTCCGGTGATGACTCAACCAGCTATGGCACATTTAACCTGTGGCTGACAGATGGTGCCACCTGGACTAACGAGAAGAACGGAAAGGAAGTCCCGAGCGGCTTTGCAGGCAGCCATGTAACCAACTTTACCGGCGGCAGTGATGCAGCACACGCAGGCAACATCTTCCAAAACGATACGAAGAAGATCACCATCGACAACTACAGCGGATATGCGAATATCTACTACGCGCATGAAGGAAATGGCGAAGCGGCAGAGAACTACAAAGCGGGTGACACCATCATCACCACGGCGGCTGCCGGTTCCCAGATCTCTCTCATCACAGATAACGCCGGTATCGCAATGGATAACGAATACAGCGTAGCCAATGTCCTGAATGCTCTGGCAGGAAAGCTCACCTACAGCGCCTATGCAACAAAAGGTGAGAAGAACCTCACCGGCTTTGTGAAGATCGCCGACGGACTCACCGCATCGAGCAAAGCACTGCAGACCGGAAACATCGCCTTCAGCGATAAAGATGGCAAAGGCAGTCTGGCAGAAGGGACAGTCACACCTGGAGTCACCTATCCGGAAGAACAGGTGAAGGACACCTACACCCAGGCCATCACCGGCATCACGAAGGATGACTATATCTACAAGCAGAACGGCGTCCTGAAGGAAGAAGGCAAGTATACCTTCACGAAGGATCCGACAAAGATCACGGTAGAAAAAGGCTCTGCTATCGATGCCAAGGCGGATATCACCATCGATACCAGCAAAGCGAAACTGGAACTCTCCGGCGAAGACGCCGGCATCAAGGCGGATGGTCATCAGGTATCCATCACCGGCAGCACCGTGATCACCGGCAAAGACGCGATCTCCGCTTCCAATGGCGGCAAAGTCACGCTGAATGGTATGACCGACATCAAAGCAGCTGGCGAGGATGGCACAGCGATTTCTGTAGCTGGCAAAGGCAGTGAGGTCGCTATCACAGGCAATGCAGCCGCTTCGATCACGGGCGCTGTCTACGTCGCAGGTGGAAACCTTACTGTAAATACCGGGGCCACCACCACCATGACGGGAGATGTAGTCATCGATGGCGGCAAGGCTGACATCACACTCGGAGACAAGGCTTCCACCCTGACAGGCGATCTGTCTGTCAGCGAGGGCGGTCAGCTGACACTCAATGTCACCAATGGAGCCAAGGTGACAGGCAGCTATGCAGCAAGCGATGGCACCCTCACCATGAACGTCAAGGATGGCGGCTACTGGATCCTGAAAGATGCAGAAAACACCACCAGCCTGTATGCGACAAGCCTTGCTGATGCAGCAGATCATACGAACGCACCTGCAGCAGGAAAACTTATCGTCAATGGTGGCAGCGATAAAGCACACACCGGCTACATCAATATGACCAAGAGAACCCAGGACCTCGATATCGCAAGCTTCAGCGGACACGGAACCTTTATCATGGCGCATGAAGATGACGGTACATTCAACAGTGGCAACGTGAACATTGCCAAAGCAGCTGCCGGCTCCGGACTGACCCTTTACACAGCCAACAATGGCATCCAGATGACGGACAAAGCTGCCGTAACCAAGATCTTGGAAGCATTGGCAAAGAAGGCCATCTATGCAGAGGGGAACGACAATCTGACTGGTGAAGTAAAGATCGGCGAAGGTCTCACCTCCTCCAGCGCCAAGACCGGATCGATCTCCTTCAAAGAGGAGACAGGCACAGGCGCCTTGGTTGATGGCAGCATCCAGTGGGAACCGACCATTGAAGAAGGTGACTACGAGACCTTCGTCATGAA
>ULQL01062987.1_pt1 | contig 20550 bp, 23 predicted proteins | sample 1954411 | NCBI WGS metagenome assembly ULQL01 (sample SAMEA4835654, study PRJEB28245) | human gut metagenome | biome: gut microbiome; material: fecal sample | place: Denmark | collected 2008 | reverse complement strand
TTTGGCACACCTTTCTCCGAAAGAAAGGTGTGTTATTTTTTGCCGAAAGGAAGAAATCCCTTTCCGTATATTTCGCTTGTCTTGTTTATGGTGACAAAAGCGTGTTCGTCTACCGATTTTGCAAAATCTTTAAGTTTCGCCGCCTGATATGGCGTCATCGCCGCATATATGGTAAATTTGTCTGCATCTGTAAATGCACCGTGTGCATTCCAGATAGTAGCCGAACGGTGAAGCGTTTCCGTTATATACTTTGTTATCTCATCCGGCTTGGATGTTATTATTATAAGGCTCTTTCGGCGGTTGAGGGCGTCGACCACAAACTGAACAAGAGATGTTTTCATCAGCATTCCTATAACGGAGCAAAGACCTGTCTTTATATCGAAAACAAAGAAGGACGCCGCAACTATTATTCCGTCCGCAATCATAAGAGATATACTTATGTCGGCGCTTGTGTACTTGCGGAAAATCAGGGCGATTATGTCCGTGCCTCCGGAGCTTCCTCCGTATTTAAAGAGTATTCCCGCTCCGATAGCGCCGAGCATGCTCGCCATAATAAGTTCGAGGACTATCTCATCGGTAAAAGGCTTTTCCATCGGAATTATAAATTCAAAAAGATTTATAAAACCGGTGTAAAGTAGCGTGCAATAAACCGTTTTTCCGCCTACTCCTTTTCCCAAAAAAGCAAAGCCCAAAACAAGGGACGCCCAGTTAAGAACGGAAATGAGCGTCGAGGTGTTTACAGGCAGCAATTTTCCCAAAAGTATGGAAAGACCGCTGAATCCTCCCATTGAAAAATGATTCGGAACTTTAAAAAAATAAACTCCGGCGGCGGTTACCAAAGAACCCAGTGTAAGCATAAGAAAAGTAAAAAGCGACTTTTTGTTGAGACAAGCTTTGATCTTATTCATTTCTTATAAAAATCCTTTCAATAAATGCTGTGTCCTCTAAAAATTCATTATACAGTTCCCCGTGCGATTTGTCCACGGAAAAATCAAATTTTCCGCCGCACAAAGCCATTTATTTTAAGAAACGACAATTTTCGGAAATCCGAAGACAAATTTATACTGTCTCAGTCATAAAAATCAACATGATTTTTTGTCACATTTTACAGTTCGTCCGGGGAATATTTTCCGAATCCCTCTCCCAATACCTCGTGCGCCTCGCAGACTATTATAAATGCCGTGGGGTCTATGTTGGTGACGGATTTCTTTATCGCCGCGATCTGCGCGCGCTTGAAAGCGCACATTATCATCTGCTTTTCGTCCCCGTTCCAGCCGCCGTGGCTGTCAACCATTGTGACACCGAGATTCATTTCCAAAAGCTTATCTTTTATCTCCTCGCTCTTCGGACTTATGATGTACGCAAGCTTTGCGTGAGTTCCGCCGTATATCACAAAGTCCATGGAAAGGCTGAATATATACATCGACGCAATTCCGTACAGGGCATTGTTTATCTTCTTAAATGTAAAAGCGTAGATAATTATTACGATTATATCGACCGCAAAACAGAGCTTTCCGACCGAAATATGGCGTATCTTGTATTTTAAAAGTCTTGCCGCAAGCTCCGTGCCGCCCGTCGTAGCGCCTACCCTGAGCTGCATACCTACGCCGACACCCGCAAGCACGCCGCCGAACGCCGCCGCGAGCAACAGATCATCCATGGGCGAAAAAGAATGAATTCCTGAAAACAGGTCTATAAAAACAGAACTTATTACCGTGGAGTAAAGAGAAGAGAGAAGCAGTTTTATTCCCTGCACCTTTGTTGCTATCGCAAAAAGAGGAATGTTCAAAACAAGGGTCGTAATGCCTATCGGAAGCACCGGCAAAAAAAGTTTATGACCTGAGATATACCCGTAAATCCGCCGACGGATATCGCGTTCGGCTGATAGAACCAACAGAAAGCAAACGCATACAACGCGTCCGACAAGGTTATCAGAAAATAATCGAGCAAATATTTTAAAACAACTTTTCCTTTCTTCATAACTAGCTCCCTTCTGTGCCTTTATAAATGTGAAATGAAAATATCCATAATTGTCGCTTTACTTGTTTTATATAATCCCGAAAACAAAAATCAAACATTTCGGGTATTTGCGACACCTATAATAAAAATTCACCTTATATAAATTATGCGCCGTTTCATAAAAAACAACAGCAAAAAAGCAAAAATAAAATATGTTTATAAAAACACTCCGTTTTTTAAAGTATATCACGGAATAATCACAAAAAACAAGAAGCCGCACAAAACGAAAAAACCTTGCTTATAAGAACTATTTTTGCAATTTCCGGCAATGCCTGATCGAGTTCCCAGCGTGAAACAGTTTGCCTTGTGGTTCCCAGCTTCTCTGCAAAATCCTCCTGAGAAAGACCGTGTTCTGTTCTTATCTGTTGAATTCTCATACCCAGTGTCATAACGATGCCTCCTTTTTTTCTGATTTTATTTTAACATTTTTAACTTTCAATGTCTACCACGCAAAAGAGGAAGTTTGTCACGTGACACGTGACAAACTTCCAAATATACGAAAATCGATTCATCTGGATTTAAAAAGACAAAAAATTACACTTTACAATTTTTTTAAATTCATTGTTTTTCAAAAAAATATTATTTTGATTATTGTTAATCTCTTACTTTTTTCGATCACTTTACAGACAAAACAAAAAACAGATAAAGATCATAGAACAAATCCGCAAAAACACGAACTGCGTAAATCGTGTCATATTTTGTATATATATGTTAGATTAACCATAAAGGGGAGATTTTACATATGTCTACACCTACTAAATTTTTGTTTGCAAAGGAAGTATCTCGTTCAAGGCATGAAAAGAAATTGACACAGGAACAAGTCGCGGAACAGGTTAATATTTCCGTGCGTTGGTTTCAACGCATTGAGAGCGTACAAAGACTGCCGAGTGCCGAATTGATGCTCGAAATAATAAAGCTACTTGAAATAGACAGTAAAAATCTTAAAGAATAATATAAATCAGACATACCGTGAAAAGTATGTCTGATTTTGTTTAAATATATCAATTATTTACGTTGCAGTATCAGAGACTTCGCAAGTCTCAATTTAATAACCCACGCAGAGCGGACAGCGCTTTTGAATGAATCACTTTCGCATTTATGTAGGACATTCCCATCATCTCCGCAATACGGTTCAATGTATAGCCTTTGTAATAGTGCAAAATGATAAGATCCCGTTCTCTTTCGCCGAGTTTTTCAAGTGCGTTCGCAAGATTCTCCAAAAGCCCCTCATACGCCGGCGCTTCGTCCGTCGCACTCTCTGTTTCCGTAATTTCATCAAAAAAATCAAGCTGTGTTTTTTTCTTTTTGTAATAATCGATCACGGTGTTTTTTGTGATAATGTAGATCCATGTGGAAAGCGAAGCGCGGCTTTCGTCATAACATTCAAGCTTCTGATATACCTTCATAAAGACTTCGGAAACAATATCCTCCGCCGCATAAGTGTCGGAAATACGATTTCTTACATAGGCGGAAACTTTCTCTTTATATAAAAGATATATCTCATCCTTCAAAAAGACAGTATCACTCATCGTCTCTTCCACCGTCTTTTTTTCTGAGTCTTGCCGCCTCCATGTCTCCTGCCGCATTCACAAGGTCAAGCATATCATCGGAAAGTTCGCATCCGTAACGACTCTCGGTATCCTCGATCAGCCGCTTCAAGTGCGGATTTTCCGAAAAATTTTGGAGTTCAAACAACTCTTTAAGCTTTGTTTCGTTTTTCTTCATGTTACATCCATCGGCAAAATATTGCGCCATTCATTTAAAAGCACAGCCGTCTTTTCGTAATATCCTTTGTTGAAGTACAGGCATTTTGCAAGATCCGAACCGCATTTATCCCCGGTAAGCGTCAGTCCGATAGCACGGCAGCCACCCGCGCAATACCTGAAATATTTGCAGTTCGCGCAAGTCTCGTTTTTGGAAGCGAGATCCCCCAAGGTCATGCATACCTCGCCTATATACTTGCCGCTCTGCAACAAGGACTTTAAGCCGTCGGTCTTGACATTTCCCAACACGTCGCCTCTCGCCTCATAATACCCTGACATCTGCATACAGGGAAAAACATTGCCGTTTGCGGCGACCGCCACCATGCCGCGATTTCCGCGGCATACGGGAATGCTGTCCCGATATTCGCCTTTGCCGCATTCCACAGGGCGCGCCCGATAGGAGCGGCTCTTTGGAAAGAGCGTCAGAAACTGCCAGATGTCAATATTCATCTTATGCTCTTCCTTGATATAATCCCCTGTAAATTCGAGCATACGGTCGTAATATTCGTCAAGGTCCAGCGTTGCGCCCGCGGCGTTTTTGTTCCAGCGCGGCACCTCGGTTGTACGGATAATACGCATTTCCTCCACGCCCATGCTGTCCATAAGTTTTGCGGTTTCAAGCATGGAAGACACATTATTGCGGTGTACATTTGTCTGCACCTTTACACGGAATCCTTTTTCCTTGCACAGGCGAATGGCGCGCAAGGCGTCCTCTTCTGCCCCTTTGCGGTTGCGGAGCCAATCGTGATGACCGACACCGTCAAAAGAAATCTTTATCAAAGGATCGCATCCGATAGAGCGAAAACGCAAAAGCGCCTCTTCGTTTATGAAAAAACCGTTGGTATTTAACTCTTCCACATACATTCCGCGGGCGTAAATTTCTTCGATTATTTCGAAGAAATGCTTGTGTAACATCGGTTCCCCGCCTGTGATAGTAAAGGCGTTGATACCGCACGCCTCCGCCTCGTCGAGAAGCTTTTTTGCTTCTTCAAGCGAAAACTCCGACATCAGCGGCGCATTGTCTGACGCATTGAAGCAGTGCAGACAGTTATAGTTGCACCTGCCCGTTATCATCCAGTTCATCGCGGGAAAATACCTGTTGTCGCAAGTGCGCGGCTTTTGCCAATCGGTCAGTGTTTCCCCGTCTTTCGCCGCACGGATCATGCCGTTTGCCGTAAATTTTTCAATAAACGGCTTTTCGCTTCCGTCTGCGTCATACTCGGTCACGCCGTCGCATGAGGACAGAAACGAAAATTCATCCGCTTTAAGTCCCCTTGCATTTCGCTCATGCTTAATATAATACGCATAAGGGACAAGCCTCCACGAACGCAGGGCAATATTTTCGTTTAAAATATACTTTTTCATATTGATTTCAGTTGACAATCGATCTTATACCAATTCAAACGAGCAATTTTTTTTGATAGCACTTGCATAAAAGGTACTGACACTCCCACACTCAGAGCATTGAAATTTCCATAAAGGTTCTCCTTTTTCTACAAGGATAAATATATCGTTGCTTTTACATTGGTGGCATTTGGGGCAATAACTATTAGACAAATTCTCGGTCCAATGCAAACGCACTTTCGCGCCGACGTTTACGAGGTTTTCATATGGAGTAGCAATTCCCATGGCGGCACAACCGCCGCCGGCTACGTTTTCAAGCTCATCGTCTGCGATTTCGCCCGAAACCGGGTGAAGCTGTGCGTAATATGCCTTCGCCTCTTCCTCGGTCATTTCCATACCGTTTTCCTTGGCGATGGTAAGAAGCTCATCGGCACTCTTTGCCTGTTTTGCTTTTTCCATGATTTCAGATGTTAAGTTCATGTTTTTCTCCTTGTATTATAAAGAATTTTTGTTTACAGTTCCTCTCCAATGACTTTATGTTATACCACGCAGATTCCCGAGGGGTATTTAACTGTTTGATGTTATCTGCAAATTTATTCTTTTTGTAATACTTATAATTTAGTTATCTTGTTATCTGAATTCAGCCAAAATGATTCATTACATTGCTCGCATTGAGCACCAATAAAATATGGATTGCAAACCAAATAAGCGAAATGGCAACCGCATTTGGGGCAGCCATAGAAAAGATGTACACGGTCACCGTTGCGAAGACTATCGCCGCAGCCGCCGCCCGCTACGTTTTCAAGCTCATCGTCCGCAATTTCGCCGGAGGTCGGATGCAGCTGTTCATAATATGCCGCCGCCTGCTCGTCGGTCATTTCGATTTTGTTTTCCTTTGCAAGAGCGAGCAGTTCCTCTGCGCTCTTTGTCTGTTTTGCTTTTTCAAGCAATTCGTTATTGAAGTTGTCCATTTTCGTTCTCCTTTATATGATTTTATTTTTATTGTTTATGATTGCAGAGCAACAACACATTCTCATATGTACAATTTTTGCAGTGACCACGGTCCATAAGTCCCCGGCACTCCGGACAAAAGAGAAGACTTGATTCCGGGGTAAAGCCAGGGAAACGATCATACCCGCAACCGGTAAAGCCGCAGCTTATGTTGATTGCACCCTCATGTTTTGCTGTGCAAAAGACTCGCGGTAACCGCAGGTCGGGCAAAAACAACCAAGCCCCGTTTGAAAGACAAGCTTTCCATCCTTACACTTCGGGCATTGTTTGTTGAGCTGGGTCTGTATGTTCACACCCCCTACGACCTGCGACAACTCCTTGTCGGTCAACTCCGCGTCTTTCTTTCTTTCTTCGCTCATTGCTTTATACTTCCTTCTTTAAGATTTGCCGCAATAGCCTGTGCCGTTTTTAAACTCCAAATTATAGCACGAGCCGCAACAATTACAAGCGCCTATCTCGCTGACCTGCGCCATGCTGTTCCAAAGCTTGCGAAGCCCCTCATTGTCCTTTTTCTTCGGAATATACACAGCGTTAACGTTGTCCCAGAACATACCGCATTCATAACAACCATTGAAGCAACTCACGCCGCTGGATACAACCGTGTATTTGTGCCCGCTCACCTTGACCGAGCAACCGCCGCCGGCAACATTGTCGAGCTCTTCGTCGGAAAGCTCGCCGGACTTGGGACTTAACTGTGCATAATATGCGGTTGCCTGCTCTTCGGTCATTTCCATGCCGTTTTCCTTTGCAAGAGCAAGAAGCTCCTCAACGCTTTTTGCCTGTTTTGCTTTTTCAATCAATTCCGAGTTGAAGTTTTCCATTTTTCATTCACCTTTCCGAGTTTTATTTACTGTTTTTTTCTGCTGTTGCAGAGCCAAAGACCATTTTCGTAGGTGCAAAATTTACAGGTGCCGCATTTCGCGACGCCGCCGCAAGTCTTACAAATCCCCCTCAAATTATCATATCTGCATTTTTTATCACAGCTTTTGCAGACATATCCCGTACACAAATACCCCCGTAGTAACAACTAGTCTTCCGTCACCGGAACGACATCCGCCGCCCGCTACGTTTTCAAGCTCCTCGTCGGCAATTTCGCCAGATGTAGGATGCAATTGCGAAAAATATGCGTTTGCCTGCTCCTCGGTCATTTCCATGCCGTTTTCTTTTGCAAATGCAAGAAGTTCCTCTGCGGATTTTACCGCCTTTGCTTTTTCAGGGATTTCGGGAGTTAAGCTTGTCATCGTTTTCTCATTTTATCTCTTATTTTCAGGATTATTGCAAAGCCAGAGACCGCGCTCATAGCTCATATACTTACAGTTTTGGCAGCATTTTCCTCTGCCGCAGCCGGAAGCGCAGAATTCCGCATAGTTGTGTCCGATAAATTCTCCCTTTGTCTTCGTACTGCCGCAAAGGCAAGTCCAATGATCGCATTCGTAAAGTGTGGTAACAACGAGTCTTCCGTCTCCCGAGTGACATCCGCCGCCCGCTACGTTTTCGAGCTCGTCGTCCGCCATTTCGCCGGATGTGGGGTGCAGCTGTGCAAAATATGCCTTCGCCTGCTCCTCGGTCATTTCCATATTATTTTCCCCGGCAAGAGCAAGAAGCTCCTCAACGCTTTTTGTCTGCTTTGCCTTTTCAAGCAATTCTTCATTGAAATTTGTCATTTTTATTTCTCCTTTGATAGTTTTTACTGATTTCATTTTTCTGCTTGTTTATACGACCGAAAATCGAAAAGGTATAATAATTTTTATTTAATTTTTTATTTTTTAAAATACGGTTGTTTTGCCGACAAAACCCGTATCGTCAAGCCTCTGACGGGCAACAAGCTCGGCAAATTTGCCGTTCTTTGCTATCAGTTCGTCGTAGGTACCGTCCTCGGCGATTCTGCCGTTTTCCAGATAAATTATACGGTCGCACTGGCGAATGGTGGAAAGGCGGTGAGCTATAACTATTCGGGTGCATTTGAGTCCGTCAAGACTGTCCGAGACCTTTTTCTGCGTAATATTGTCAAGAGCGCTTGTCGCCTCGTCAAACATCAGAATTTTCGGCTTCGGCGCAATGGCACGCGCGATCATAAGTCGCTGTCTCTGCCCGCCCGACACGCCGCCCGCGCCCTCTGAAATTATGGTATTCATACCCATGGGCATACGGCGGATATCGTCGGCTATTCCGGAGAGCTCCGCCGCTTCCCATGCGTCGTCGAGAGTTAGCCACGGCGCGGAAATAACGATATTGGAATAGATATCTCCCGAAAACAGCTTGCCGTTCTGCATGACAACGCCGATCTTTCGGCGCAGGGATTTCAGATCCACCTTGGAAATGTCCTTGCCGTCGTAATACACCGCGCCCTTCTGCGGCGTTTCAAAACCGAGCATAAGGCGCATAAGCGTGGATTTTCCGCACCCCGTGGAGCCGACCAGCGCCACATACTGTCCCGGACGGATTTTGAGCGAAAGGTTATCGACTATCAGCGGCATATTTTCATTATAGCGGAATGAAACATTGTTCAGTTCAATGCCGCCAGACAGGCGTTCGATGACTTTTTTGCCCTCGGACACCTCCGGCTGTGCTTCCAGAATCGGTTTTACCATTTCAAAAACCGGCTTTATGTTTGCAATCGTCATAGCCATTCCCGCAAGCGACATAAACGCCCCGGAAACCATGCCGTACGCCGTGCTGAAAGCGTAGTAATCCGCAATCGAAACGCCGCTCTGCACCGCCATAGCGTACATGACGATAGTGCCGACAAGGGCGATTGCAAGAGAAAATACAGAATTCAGTTTCAGGAAAACAGGAGGGTTGTACGTCAGCTTTGCGGATTTTGCAAAAAGGTTTCCCCACTTGGCAAACGCCCTCTTTTCCGCGCCCGAGAGTTTGATCTTCTGGACGCCCGATATCAGCGCATAACTAAGACCGCTCTCCTCGGCGCCGAGTTCCATTTGCTTTTTGGAAATCTTCATCTGCGCGAAAGTCGTTATAAGCGAAAACAGTACCGTCGCAAGAATTATCAACAGCGAAGGAATAACGAGAGCCGGTGCATACGTAAATATCTGCGAAATGTATACAAGCGAGAAAACAGATGTCAGTCCCGTAGAAACAAACGCCGAAATAAGCATACTGCAAAGCGCATTTATCTGTTGCGCACGCGACGAAAGATCGCCCGCGCTGTAATTCTTGAAGAAGTCCGCGGGAAGCGACAATACCCTCATCATTGTCGCCGACTGCACCGCAAGTTCGGTTTTCGTATTGATCCTTGCAAGCAAAAGCGATTTAACGCCCCCTATAAGAAGCGACGCCGCCGAAACGCTGACCATGAACACCGCCATGGACACAAGAACTCGCAGATTCCCGCTTTCAAGAACCGAGGAAAACAACAGGTTTGTCAATTTCGGCGATATCATTCCGATCAGGGTGAGCATAAGCGTCGCAAACCCGAACAGAACAAAATCCGAAACCGAAAGCGTATGTACAATATAAAGGAGCAGATCGGAAATGCCGATCTTACGGAGCGGAAACGAGCTGTAAAATGCAATCGCCTCGTCCTCAAACAGCTCTTGCGTTTTGCGCCCCACCTTCACACGCTTGCCTTTTTCCGTATCGTAATATGTATATCCGCCCATACCGGAAGGGAGAAGCGCCACCGCCGAGCCGTCGGATTTTTTCACGGCGAGCATTGCGCCGATAGCGTCGCGGTACCAGCCTTTTTCCAATGTGACCGTGCGGCGCATAACCCCATGCGGGCGCAGTAAAAATTCAAGTTGGTCGTTTATATCCTTCACCGAGTCGGGAATCTCGGTGGATTTAATATGATAAAATTTCAAAATTGCGTCGATGGCGTCCCTCGCCTTCTGAGAATCGGAAAGCGCTTCCTTGACCTTTGCTCCCGTAACGGCGCCCGCGATCTCGACAAAGGCGTCATCAAAGACGGCATCGTCGTTTGCTTTTCTTTGTTTTAATTGTTCATCAAACCAGCCCATATGACACCTCCTTAATCGCTTGATACCAATTGTGTATAAACGCCGCCACGGGCATACAGTTCATCGTGCGTTCCCCGCTCCACTACCTTGCCGTGATCCATTACAACGATCTCGTCGCAATCCCTGATAGTGGAAAGTCTATGTGCCACTACAATGCAGGTAATACCCCTGTCTTTGATGGCGTTAACCACCTCAAACTCTGTTTTTGCGTCCAGGGCGCTTGTCGCCTCGTCAAGAATGATGATGGTCGGGTCCTGTGCCAGAACACGTGCAATTTCCATACGCTGGCGCTGTCCGCCCGAAAAATCCTTACCGCCTTCGGTGATCTTATAGTTATAGCCGCCCTCGCGCTGCATAATATCTTCGTGAAGTCTTGCGTCGCGCGCCGCCATTATCATTTCAAAATCCTCTATGGAGTTATCCCACATTTTTATGTTGTTGGCTATTGTATCCTCAAACAGAATGATGTCCTGATCCACCACGGCAAGAGACCCCGTGAACACGCTTCTGTCTATCTCGTTCATCGGTTTGCCGTCGAACAGAATTTCGCCGCTCCACGGCTTGTAGAGCCCCGATATAAGTTTTGAGAGTGTAGACTTTCCGCATCCAGAAGAACCGACAAATGCCACGCGGCTGCCGGGTTTCAATGTCAGGTTGAAATCCTCGATGAGCGGCTCCGAAAGTCTCGAATAGCCGAATGTGACATTTTTCATCTCGACAAGACCCGAAAGTTTGTCGTACTCGGCGTCATTTTCTTCGTCCTTCTCTGCAAACTCCACATCGGTCGGATACTGCATTACATCCTCTACGCGCTCCATTTCGGTGCGCATCTCCTGCAAGGTCTGTCCCGCAGAGATAAGAGTCGTGGCAGGTGCCGTAAACGAGCCTAAAAATCCCTGAAACGCCATGATCATACCGACGGTGAATTTTCCTTGCATGGTCAGATATACGCCGAGAATCAAAACGGCTGTTCCCGTCACCGTCGACACAAACGACGGCAGAAGTCCAAGATACTGATTGAGCCTTGCAAACTTCACTTTTTGCGTGTTTACGCTCGCCTGATATCCCGCCCATTTTTCAAAATAACCGTTCTCCGCGCCGCTGGCTTTGATAGTTTCGATCATCTCCACGCCCGCCACCGTTGCGCCTGCAAGCTTGCCCGCGTCGCGCATCTGCACGCGGGTGATATTGATACGTTTTTTGGAGATCAGGTTGGAAATCAGCAAATTGACAAAAATGGACGCAATGCCGATAAGAGTCAGAATCCAGCTGTAACGGATCATCACCACAAGATAAAACACCATCATAAATGCATCCAGCACGAGAGGAGCAAATGTATTGACAAGAGAGCCGGCAATGGAAGCATTTGCGCCCTGACGCTGTTGGATATCCCCCGCCATTCTTTGGGAGAAGAATTCCATAGGCATGCGCAATACCTTCCAGAGGAAAGAAGCGCTTCCCGTCACCGTCATTCTTCCGTCGATTCGGCTCGACCATAGCGCCTGGATAAGAGCTACCACTATCTGCACCGCGGAAAGCACAGACAAAGAGACGATAAACGGCAAAAACCATTCGGGATTCTGCCCTGTCAGAAGCCTGTCAAGAAAAATTCTCGAAAACGCCGGATTTATGATACCGATAAGAGACGATATTACCGTTGTGGCAATCACAAACGCCACAGCCGCCCCGGCGCCCTTCAATCTTTTCTTTGCAAAATCAATCACGCTTTTCGGTTTTCCGCCGGGCTCAAAATTTTCACCCGGTTCAAACATCAGGCAAATGCCCGTAAATGATTTGTCAAATGTTTCCATAGACACGCTGTATGTACCCTTGGCAGGATCGTTAAGCACCGCTTTATTTCCGCGGAAACCGCAAAGCACCAGAAAGTGATTGAAATTCCAGTGAATGATACACGGAAATTTCCCGTTCTTTTTCAGGTCCTCCGGCTCATAACGGTAGCCTTTGGCGATAAGCCCATAGCTTCTTGCCGCTTTCAGCACATTCTTGGCGTTAGAGCCGTCGCGGGAAACGCCGCAGTCGGCACGGACCTGCTCCAACGGGATCCATTTATCGTAATACGCGAGGATCATGGTAAGAGAAGCCGCGCCGCATTCCAGCGCTTCCATCTGCATTACCATAGGAACCTTCGCCGCCCCTTTTGTTAAAGGGTGTTTTAACTGTATTTTTTTCTCTCCCATACGACACGCCTCAATTAAACACAAACGACATCGGCGAAACGCTGTCGGTCACAATCTCTGCTTTGTAAATTCCGTCCGGCAATGCGGCGTCCACCTCTACTGTATACACCCACTCGCCGATACCGAAACCGCCGATGTGCAGTGCATACGAATCAAACAAGTCCGTGATCTGAATCGGCGCGAGAGAAACCGAAATAATCTTGTATTCCTTGCCGTCCAATCTCATGGTCATTCCCGCTTTTACAGTTTCCGAGTCCTTTTCGCTGACATAACAGACGGTCTGTCCGTCCTTTGCCACCACTGGCGTGGAAACGGTCGTTTCAAGCCTTCCGAAAATTCCCCAGATGCACACGCCCGCAAGCAGAATGATCACTGCGGCGAGCGCCATCCAGACCGAGGGATTTGACACGCGGATATAATCGCCCAACTGTTCGGGAGACGATACCCTTTTTATGCTTTTTTCTCTGAATATTCCGTTATTCATGTTCTTCTCCTAAATTACATTTATTCAACAATAACCGAAATTATTTTTGTTTTTTTCTAAGACAATCCACATCAAGAACCTTCAAAGAACCCGAAAGCTCTACAAGCTCGGTCTGCAAGCAAAACAGATTGACCGCTGTTGTAAAAAATTCCAGAATAACATTAAGCGTAATTACAACCGCAACCGCCTCTGACGGAATACCGAGCTGCATGAACAAAATAGTATAGCAAGTAAGTGCCGCTCCCGGTACGGAGGGCGCCGCTATTGCCAGAACAACGCTTATAATAAATGCTGTAAGCATCCAGATAGGAGTTATGGCAACACCGTAATTTTCCGCCATACCGAAAGCCGCACAAAGAAACAGCACGATAGCTCCCGGCATAAAAATGACCTGCCCGAGAGGAACGCCGATATCGATTATTCTTTTTTCAATGCCGAGCTTCTTTTCGCAGCAAGCGACATTGGTCTGATACGCGGCAACGGCGGAGGCAGTCGAAAGACCTATGACAAAGGTGGGCATCGTTTTCTTCAAGAGCACGATCGGGTTTACCTTTTTTCTCGCCGACACGGTAAAAAGATAGCACGCCATCAATATAATATCCGAAAGAAGCATGACAAGGAGCAGCTTGTACGATTTTGCCACCGAAGAAAAATTGTTCCCGACTATCATATTCAAAACGCTTCCGAATACAAAGAAAGGAATAAATGCGCTGACGGCGCTCATAATCAGCTGCATCACCGAATTTGCCTGCTCGATAAAATTCGTCACCGTGGGAATGCGATTTCCGAGTATCAGCATGGCAAGACCGACGATAATGGCAATAAATATTATCTGCAAGGAATTTCCCTCTGTAAACGGAGTCAACAGATTTCCGGGAACGATATCCAAAATCATTTTATACAGATCGGAAAAGGCAAATGCGGTCTCTCCCGTCGCAGAGATCCTGAAAAACAATCCGCAGAACGCAGTTCCCACAACGCCGACAGCAACGGAAACGATCAAAAAACGACCGATCATCTTTTTTCCGATCTTTCCGAATGTGGACATATCTCCGATACCGAGTATTCCCCAGACGACAGAAAGAAAGATAATAGGACCGGAAATCGCCGATAACAATCCCATAAATGTATTAAATACCGGCGTAATCAACTCTCCCGTGATAAATCCGGATATGTTTTGCGGAAGTAAATTACACAAAACGCCGAGTATAGCCGCCGCCAAAATCGCAATTCCAATCTGCAATATCTGCGACATCTTTTTCTTTTTTGCAGAAAAAGTTATGAAATTCTTTCCGTTCTTATATCGCCATACGGGTGCAAGACCGAGATTTGAAAGCAGTCTGTGCAATATCCCATCGCCGTTTTCGTCATCTTCGCTGAAAGGATCCAAACTTTCTCCCGAAACGGAAAGTTCGATTCTCAATGTGCGGAATCTCTTTGACATAACAAGCTCAAAGCTCTTGTTTTCGCCCAAACGTTCCGAATATTTAAGCAGTATCTCTTCTATTGAAAGCCTGATGCGGTGAATATCTTTGGAGTCCGCCTTTGCATTTGTCAGAAATTTTGCGACCTCGTCACTCGCCGCATCGATATTTTTATTGTTCAATTCATATTTCATTATTTATTTCCGCCGTGCTGAATACACACTTCTCTCTCATTCTGCAAAATCGTAGCTGTTCGCTACTTCTTCAACCAAAACGGTTGAAAGATTCAGCTTTCCCTTGATCTCTTTTGCAACAGACTGCGCGTCCGCTTTTTCCACATAGAAAAGCACATAAACGAGCGTATCATTCTCTTTTACCGCACCGTTTTCCGTGTATGCGCCGTAAGTAACATATTCTGTATAACCGAGACCCTTATCCGTGATTATCTTGCGTGCCGCTTCCTGCGCGTCTGCTACCGAATATACCTGACTTCCCGTACCGGCGTCGTTAAGACCACAGTAAAGCACATATTTTACTTGTTTTTCCCCCGTGTTATTACAACCGACAAAACAGAAACACATCATGCAGACTGCCAGAACACTCAGAACTATTCTTTTCATTTTCTTCCTCTTTTTTATTTGATTTTTATCACTACAAGGTTTGTAAAGTCGTCCTCGCAAATCTCGCTGTACTCTATGCTTTCCGCCGCATTCTCTGCGATCTTCAAGGACAGAATGTTGTCGGATTTTTTCGGATCAAACCTCTCTCCGCTGTATTTTATCTGCATTGTAACAGTGTCGTCTTCCTGCAAATACTCTGTCGCCACATACAGGGAAAATTTATCGGAAAGCTCCGGCAATACGGTCTGTACGCAAAGCTCCTCAAATACCGACTGTGCGCGGTAGATAGCCTTTTGCGATATCCCGCTCTTTCTTCCGAATTCTTCAAGCCCCGTATTGAAGCCGATAAAGTCAAAGTCCTTCGATGTAATGAGATTTTCAAATACCTTGATATGCTTGATAAAGCGTATCGTTTTTTCTTTTTTGGGATTATCGAATATTTCATCGGGCGTTCCGTCCTCGTAAACGCCGCCCTCGTCCATATAGAACACGCGGTTTGCCACCTCGCGGGCAAAGCGCATTTCATGGGTAACTATCATCATGGTAAGTCCTTGTCTTGCAAGGTCGCGAATGACCGCCTGCACCTCTCCCACCATAGTAGGGTCGAGTGCGCTTGTCGGCTCGTCGAGCAGGATGATCTCCGGCTCCATGGCAAGCGTTCTGGCGATTGCAACACGCTGTTTTTGCCCGCCCGATAACTCGTCGGGATAATTGAACGCTTTGTCCGCAAGTCCTACGGTGCGCAAAAGGCGCATTCCGTCGTCATACGCCTGCTGTTTGGATTTTTTCAGAAGATCCACAGGCGCCGCCATAATATTTTCAATGATATTCATATGGTTAAACAGATTGAAAGACTGGAATACCATTCCCATCTTCTGTCTGACCTTGTTGATATCGCATTTTTTGTCCGTAATGCATTTGTCATCCACCCAGATCTCTCCCGATGTAGGTGTTTCCAGCATATTGATACAACGGATAAGCGTGGATTTTCCCGTACCGGACGGACCGATAATAGAGATAACATCTCCCTTGTTGACCGTCACATTAACATCTTTAAGAGGCGTGACATTCGGATATTCTTTTCTTAAATGGCTGATACGAATCATCTTGCTACCCCTTTCAGAATGTTTTTCCTTTTTCTTCTCTTAGGTTCGAACTTTCTTTGCATAATGCCGAGAAGCGCCGCGGCTCCCCATGTGATCATAAAGTAGATAACCGCAACAGCGATCAGCGGGAAGAACGCTTCATATGTATTTCCGCGGATAATATCGCCCATTTTCGTAAGATCGTTGACCGCGATATAGCCGACGACCGAAGTCGCCTTTATAAGTCCGACGATCTCCGCCGAATAAACGGGCAGGAACATCTTCATTGCCTGCGGCAAGACAATGCGGAAAAATGTGCGGTTTCTGCTGTATCCGAGCGCATATGCCGCCTCGGTCTGCCCCTTATCGACCGCCTCCACCGTCAGTGACAGCTGACCGTAAACAAAAGAGCCGAATGTCAGAATAAACCCTATGATGGCAACAACCGTACCGCCCAAATCCGAGCGTCCGAACACAACATAGAATAATAGCATCAGCACGACGAGCGTCGGTGTTCCCGTAATAAGTTTGGAATATATCTTCGTGAATACACGTGTAACGGAAGACAAAGCTCTGTTTTTCGACCTTGCCGCAAGATAGAGAAGGAAACCGAGCACCGTTCCGCCGAGCACCGCGCAAACGCTTATCAGAAGTGTAGTTAAAATTCCTTTTACGATAAGCTTCCAGCGGCTTTCGCGGATAAATGTTTTTTCAAAGCTTTCTCCGATCGAAGCAAAGAAATTTCCCATTCCGCTCTTCTCATAAGTAGCCATAACAACATCTGCCACCATATACGGCTCGCTGAAATTAACGCTTTCTTTGCGTTCGGGCGTCATATAAAGCCCTCCGCAAACAAGGTCGTACTTCTCCCCCGCAAGTCCCGCAAGACCGGAGGCAAATGAAACGTCTTCTATCTCCACATTGTATCCGTATTCCTTACAGAACAGATACATCGCCTCTATTTCAAAGCCGACAGGCTTTCCTTCATACATATAAACGAACGGCTTTCGCGTTGTATCGATGGAAACTCGAAGGGTTTTCGGATTTTCTTTCAGCTCCTCCAAAGGAACCGATACGGAAGGCTCTGTTTCTCCGTACCACTTGTCAAGCATAGAGTCGAGTCTGCCGTCCGCACGCAGTTTATCCAGAAATGAATTCATCTGCGCTTGCAGAGCGTACCCTTCCTCGGTCTTTTGGAAACCGAAGCCTATCTCCACGGAATACTGCGGCACATTCACAGCGGAAAGCTTGCTGTCTGTACGTTTGACCGCGTTGAAATTCGGGCGGTCGAGCATTGTGCCTGCCACCTTGCCCTGTCGGAGCGCCATAAGGACATCCGAAAAATTGTTGAATTCCGAAATGCGGGCATTCGGGAAAAGCTCGCGGCAGTACCCGCCGTAGAGAGAACCTGTCACAGCTCCGAGTTCCGCTCTGTTAAAAGCATTAAGACTGTCGCCGTCGCCCGCGACGACGTAAATTATATCCTCGTTGTGATAAGTATCGGAGAAATCAAATGTTTCCTTTCTCTCCTCGGTGATAGTGAGTCCGGAAATGCCCAGCTGATACGCTCCGCCCGATACCCCAGCCAGAAGCGACTGGAAAGGCACCGACGTAATGTCCAGGCGATAACCGTATTCCTCGGCAAAAAGCGTAAGAATTTCCACGTCATAACCCACAAGCTTGCCGTTTTTGATATAGCCGAAGGGTTTGAGTTCGTTGTTGACAATCACGCGAAGAGTGCCGTTTGTCCCCGTAAGGGATTCGGGATCGAGAAATTCGGTGGGCTCTTTGTTGCCGAACCACTTTTCGTTCAATTTATCATATGTGCCGTTTTCCTTGATCTTCGCCAAAAAGGCATTTACCTGCAAACGAAGCTCCTGCTGCTGTCCTTTCGGGAAGATTATGCCGTATGAAGAGGTTTCCGCCACCTCATCAAGACGTGAGATCTGCAAGCCTTCCCACAAAGCGCAAGTGTAGCTTGATGCGTCGATCATCGTGATATCTATCTTATTCTCCGTCAGAGCGTAGAGCATATCGGCGGGGTTATTGTATTCAAGTATCGTTGCGTCGGGAAAAAAATCGCCTATGATCGTCGACTGATAGCTTCCCGTCATAATGCCGACCTTTGAGTTTTTATAATCATCTACATTTGTTTTATCGCCGCCGACTTTTGACTTATCCGCACACCCCGCAAGAGCAGAGAGCACGAAAAGAAAAATCATAAACAAGCATAAAATTTTCTTTCTTTTCATGTCAGTTTTTCTCCATCCAATCGACAAACTCATCGGTTGTCTTAGTCCATTCCACCTCAATCACCGAGTCGGCAAGAATGAGAAATTCGGAAAGTCCGTATTCCCTTCCGTTATCCGCCCAATCGTATGTATATCCGAGTCTTGTCCACGGATACGGCGTTTCATCGGAATAGGAATATTCGGCGTTGCCGTCGAACCATTCTTTGTATTCTCCAAGAGAAGAGCCGTCAAGCAGATTAGCCGTCATCTGTTTTGTAACATCGGTCTGATAAGCAGGACGGATCACCTCGTCAAGATCAACCCAAAAAGCGGAAACATGCGTATATTCCGCGCCCGCGGGAAGTCCTATAAGCTGTTCAAGGCGAAGTTCCCAATCTGTTATCCCCTCGGAATTTTCGTCATACCAGAAAAGTATCTCTTTATCTGTAAACGTCCATATCTCTCCGTAGGTGCAGGTAAAACTCTCCCCTGCGATGTAGCTGTCTGGGTACTTATGCCATGACAGAAGAAGCACCTTTGTGCCGTCGTCATTCCACGTAACCATGTCCGAGTCGGGCGTGAGGGTTACAAGCGGCAAAATTTCGTTTTCTTCCGCCTGTTTTGCGTCCTCCACCGCCGACAAATACAGTTTCTCCGTCGTCTTCGCCGCACAGCCAAATAGCGAGAGAAGGCAACACAGCGCAAGTATAAGCGCTCCTGCCTTTAAGAAATATCTCTGCTTTTTTAATTTAGATTGTTGCATTTTTAATTCTCCCCTGCGGATGACAAAAACTCTCCGGGAGATTTTCTGTCATTTTCCGCCTTTGCTCCGTATCCTTGCGCAGCAGATTACTTTTTGAGACCGTAATTTCTGCTGTATTCCACAACGAGAACAGGCGTAAGATTCAATGCTTCGCGGATCTCATCGGCAATTTTATCTATATCTTCTTTTCCAATAAAGAACAAATCGTAAATCAGTGTGACATTTTCAACCGACTTGTTATCTTCCGTGTATGCGCCGTAGCCAACATGCTCTGTGTAACCGAAACCTTTGTCCGTGATAATCTTACGGACAATCTCCTGCGCCTTTTCCGTCGAAACAATCTGCGTTCCGGTATCTTCGTCGTTAAGACCGCAATAAAGCGAGTAAGCTACCGGAACATCGCTTTCGTTTTCCTGTTTTGCACTGCCGCATCCCGCGAGAAGGCAGACCGACATAACTACGAGTAATAAAGTGGTAATAATCTTCTTCATAATAAATTTTCTCCTGTTGTTCTTTAATTTATATCGTCAATACGATGACGTCCGTTTGATTGCTTATATTGAATTTCCTTTATATATAGGTCACGACCGCTCACGGCAGTTCGGCACACGAAGCCTTATGATCCTCTATCCCGTCCAGATCATAAGGGATTCCTTGTTGAGACAGCTGCTCGCAAAAGGCATCAAAATATATCTCTTCTCTCCACTGCTGTGCAAAATCCAGGTAAAAATATCCATTGGCAGACATGATCTCCACCAAAATGGCATTTTCACCTATCTCGCTTAGCGCGCGAATCTCTTTCACATACTGTTCAACAGAACCAAGCTTCGCGGGTCCCAAGTAGCTTACGGAAAAGCTGGCAGCGGTGCCCTGCATAGACCTGAGAACTTTAAGCATGGCGGCTTTTTTGTCCGCAAGTTTAGGCAGGCTGTCGATCATAGCGTAAAGCCCGCAGGACCTTTTGCACCCAAGACGCAAATTTTCGGGATCGGAAGCCAAAATCAGGCGGCCTCTATATCCGGTGGCTTGCGTCGTAAACGGTCTTTCTTTCAATTTTCCGTCGTATGACAGATAAGCTATTCCAATTGGAGACCCCATATAGTCCGGCGCTTCCAATGCGGGACGCAGATTCATAGCCATGCCTGTCACGATAGGTCTTATATTTCCGGGATTCACTGCGTCAATGGCGCGTGCAAGAAGCAATGAAGTCACCACTCCCGGCGTGCCGTCCTGTTCACGGCAGTATTGCATTAAATCTTTTTGTCTGATCCTCAGTTTATGATCCACCGGCGCGCTTATATGCAGGCGTGGGTCCTCAAACAAGCTAAATGGCGGTAGAGGCGTGACTGATTCTTTACCTTGCGCTTTCGCGCTTTTTTGCGGTGCGCTCTTTTGCTCGGCAGTCCACCGAACCATCATCTCTTCGTACGGATTTTCCGTTTCCGCGGGAGGAATAACCTCTCCTACCCTGATACCGTCAGAATCAAGATTCTTGTCATACCTATCCCTGCAATAGTAGTAAGCCAAGGTGCGAAGTACCTGCATTGCAGCCGTTCCATCTCCGAGTCCGTGAAATATATTCAGCCACAGAGTATCCCCCTGATAGCTGACCGCCCAAAGATAACGGTTGA
>ULQL01007900.1_pt1 | contig 20729 bp, 28 predicted proteins | sample 1954411 | NCBI WGS metagenome assembly ULQL01 (sample SAMEA4835654, study PRJEB28245) | human gut metagenome | biome: gut microbiome; material: fecal sample | place: Denmark | collected 2008 | reverse complement strand
TAGGAGCAGTTTCGATTTGATTTTCGTTAATCAATTTTGCGTATTTCATAATTGTCCCCTCTTAAAATTTATATATAAGCTTTACATATCCGCCGGTTCCATTTGTTCCCCAGTTAGCTGCTTGAGCGTATCCACCGGATCCAAATCCGTTACCTAAAATTGACACAGTAGAAGCGGCAACCCCGTTTTTCTGTATTTTTGAAGAAATTATTTCTATTGAAGAATGAACAGATAAAATGCCCCCGGCACCGTCGTTGTACGAACCACCTGTTCCGTTTCCTCCATGTCCACCACCAGTGTTTATGAGATTTATTTCATTTAACAAAAAAGAGGTGTTTTCGCCGTTCCCGCCAGCGTAAGCGTTTGATCCTGACGGTGCGCCGCCCGGTCCTCCTGCTCCGATGTTTATTGTATAAAGGCCTTTCTTTAAGACAATAAAACCGCTAAATGCTGCTGCTGATCCGCCAGTTCCACCATACCAAGCGTGAGCACCTGCTGAACCGCCGCCACCGCCGCCACCGCCGCAAGCGGTATATTCAAAAGTGCCATTGTCCAATATTTCTAATTGGTATGATCCCGGCGTGGCACTTTCAAACAAGATTTGATCTTTATCATAGATTTTTTTTAACAAAAGTAATTCTTTGCTGTGATAACGCTTCATCCTGGCTCCCCTTTGCGGATCGCCCCTGCCACCCACGAAGACTGGTGCGGATCGTAGTCGATATAAATATCGTAAAATCCCGCTTCGCTCATGTCGGGAGCCTCGCAGTTAAAATACTTCGTCGTGCCGAAATTGATCGCCGATACAACGGACAGGTTGGTCAATATTTTGATTTGATTATGCTTTGTTGCATTAACCGTTGACGGCAGAGTAAATGTCGTAGCTCCGCTGATCGTCATTTTATATAAAGTGTTGGCATTTAACGCGACAGTCCCCGACGTTGCGCTAATCGCGGTGATGTCCTGAAGGTCTGCCTTGATTTCTGCTTTAATGGCTTGAGATAATTGCGTGTTATCATCGGCATCGGGCGTCAACCCCGCCGCCGTAATCGCATTCACTATCTCACGTTGCGGGGCTTCAATGGCGATTGCGGGAGGGATAGATCCGGCTTCGCCTGTATCAAGGTTGAAATCCTTATATGTTGCGTTCGGATCCGTTTCATTATGCGGCTGATTATATTTCATTTAATCCTCCAAAATTTTGTAATAGATGCGTGTATGTGATTGTTTCATACGGTCAAGCGTGCACATCAGGTCGTCCCCATAGACCGTTTTTTCTTCCATTTCGCCGTTTTCATTTATAAATGTTGTTATGCGCGGATAAAAAGAAACGATCAGACACAAGCGGCAGTGGATTTCATTGTTTAAAGCGTCTTTTCCCAGATGGGATTTTCCGCAGATAAAGGGTTGAAGAGCCGTTAGCGTACCGACATAGCCCAGATCTTTTATCACTTGTTCATAGGCGGTTTTTTCTTGTCCCGCTCCCATATTCATTCTGGATTGAACGGCTTTGCGGCGTTCGGTGGGCAAGGTGTTGACGCCGTATGAACAAATATCCGGCAACCCGTAATCTGTTTCCCATTCCTCAAGGCTGAGTTCCGTAGCTGTTGAAATATCAGATTCGCGCAAAATCTGTTCAAAAAACAGATGAACCTCGTACAGTGCGTCTGCCGCCACGCTTAACAGGCGACACATGACAGAGTCCGGTTTTTGTTCCCAAATTCGTCCTTTCGGAAGCAGAGCATAAAGTTGATTTAGATAATTCATGCGACCTCGCTTGTTCCGTAAGAGATGGAACCTAAAATCGCAAGTTCATGGTCTTGAGTATGAATGTCCGCTGTCGGTGCTGCTAAAACGTGGTCTTCAGTGACCGTAATGACGGCGTTTCGGATTGCATTCAGTTTTAAGACTTTGCCGGGTTCTGCCGAAAGGAAAAGATCTTCCAAATTTGAACGAATGCCGGCTTTTGTATCGTCATCGTTCGGGTTTAAATCATTGATGACAAAATCAACGACTTTTGCGGTTGGAGCCAAGACGTAAACTTCTTCAACGGTTGCCGGTACTTTAGAAAGGATATAGTCTTGAACGGATTGAATTTCGTTTTCATCAGGCAGTATCGTATCTGTTTTATTATCCATAACGAAACGAACGACGACCGTTCCCAATCCCATGGCATTCGGATAACACCATGCACGGGTGACGCCCGGAACTTCTTTAGCCCAAGCGACATAGTCCGAGTCCGCTCCACCCAATGGCGGATTTTGAATAAACGATTTTAAACGTGCGCGCAGGTCTTCTATGTCTTCAACGTCATATCCTCCGGAGATGCCGTTTTCGGCAACATTTACAGTCGTTTCAATACCGACAATCGCCGATGTCATGGATAAAACTGAATCGGCTTCAAGGTTGCCGCTTTGACCGGCATCAACGGCTTTGACGGGAACGACAGCTTGACCGTCCGCGATGACGGCGGAAGATGTTGTTTTATAGAAAACGCCGTCAGCGCGTTTTAATTCCGTATCCGCGGGGATTGAAACATTGTTTGTTCCTTTAAAGATGACGTTTCCTTGCGCGAAACTGGCTTCTTTTCTTGGCTTTCCTCTGTTTTTAGCATGGCGTTCCAAATTTTCCGCATCGGCCGTATCAATAAAGATCTGGCGGAAAATCCATTCGCCGAACTTATAAAGGCCGTATGTCGCCATAGCGATTATTTTGGCATAAACGGTCAAAAACGAACGAGACAACAAACTGGCGTCCGGAAACTTTGAACGAATATTCGCCTTGTTTTGTTCCAACAAATCTTCATAGCTTGGTGTATTAAAGGCCATTGTCGTTTCTCCATAAAAAGTCAAAGCGGGCGTTGCCGTCATGTTTTTGCAGATCAACGGAAAGCATCAAGCGGCCGTAATTGTCATACGCCGCCGAAACGGACACTTTTTTGCAGATTTTTTCTTCAATCAGCCAAGATAGAGCGTCTTGTGCGAAATCCTGCGCTTTTTTCAACGTTTCTGGCGAACGTTTGGCATTTTGAAGCGTCCAAAGCTTTGAACCGATTTCTCCGCCCCACCAGCCACGCCGGTTTTCTTCCCGCGCATCTGAAAATAAAGAAATCAAAATCGCTGTTCTCAATCCGCTGTCGGTTTTCAGTCCGCCGTTTTGATAAACCAGATCTCCAACCATTTCTTGAGTGATTTCAAACGCCGCGTCCATTTCAGCCTCCCATTGTTACAAGCGGCGGCGTTGTCGGAAGTTGAACGGAATCTTTATGCGTATGCGCGTCAAAAATGGATCTGATAGTCGTCATATTTCCTGTTTGATCACAGACTTCCGCTTGACCGGTGATGTTTTGCGTAACGTTTAATGTTTCTGAAATGTTGACAGCTCCGTTCAGAGTTATGGTCGGAGCCGTAATATCAACAGCCGCCTCTGCCGATACGGTCATTGTTTTTGTCTTAAGGGCGATTTCGTTCCCGCGTTTTAAATAGATTTCATCGCCTTCGTCCGTGTAAATGGCGATTTCACCGGCTTTTAGCCCTTTAACGCGGATTTTTCTGTCTTCCGCGGCAATGATCAATCCGTTTGATCGGTCTCCGCCGACAAATAAAACTGTGGCTAAAGAACCTTCGGGAGGAACGGATGTAATGCCGTAGTCTTGAATGCGTTCCACATTGCTTTTTAATTCTCCGTCCAACAAAGATACCTGACATAACTGGGCGTTTGAATTATCTGACACAGCCTTTAAAACGCCGCGCCCGATCATCAATAAAACGCGGGATTGAATGTTTTTTAAAAGCCTTGTTAAAGTATCCATTAAAGCCTCATTTGATTTCAATCGCGTCCGGCGGTAAAAGGCCGCCCGCGTCTTTGGTTTTCTTTACGATCGGCAAACGTTTGTATGCGTCAGGATTAACAAGGGAAAGCCTTGTCTTTGCCCCGTTATCGTCTAAAGAAAAAGACACTTGTTTGATCAAAAGATTAGAATTGATCCCGAAACGCGGAATATAAACACGGGACAAGGTGTTTTTCTGCCAAAGAAGTCCGTTCGTTTGCGTCCAACCTTGAACCGTGATTTCAACACTTGCCGAACAACCGGAACGAACGCAGGCTTCCCATGCCGCCAGTTCGGAAACGGCAATCCCGCTTTGCGTATTTTGTATGACCTGTAACAACGGACGGTAACGCTTGACGTTCAAATCTTCGGAAGTTCCCGAAGCATTGGCATTTTCTTGCGTGTCGTCCGTCATGACCGTTTGATTTTTAACAACATAGTTTGAAAAACGGTTTGACCAATCTGAATTCAAAACGGCTTCAAGAATATTTTCACCGTAAATCAAATCGTCTGCGGATCCGTTTAAGCCCGCTCGTGTTAAAACCAGATTGCCGGAAGTATCCGAAGTCACCAGAACAGCGCGAGCTTTCGCCGCTCTGTCCAAAGCATCAAAGACGGTTTCTCCGGGCTGAATTTTAAAAGATTTAAATACATCGCCCGTATCGGAAACCTGATTGACGACTTTTATCTTAAAAGGTTGACAGAGCTTGACGGCAATTTCATATAAATTCAGATTGAACCATTCATCAGGTTCGGCGATGACGGAGCAATCCGCCAAATCGACGGTTTTATCTGCGCCTTTTAGCGATAATCCGCATTCATTTGCCGATATATCTGCCGTTGAAGCGGTAATATAACCGGAAGAAACGACTTGATTTTCCAATTTTAAAACAGCTGACGCCCCCGGATAAAGCAACACGCCGCCCGATTGTTCGGCGGAAATATTAAATTCACCGGCAATCGCGTCTATCGCGGAGGAGGCTTGTAGTGACGTCCAGCCTTTAAAAATCTGATCTTCAATCGTTAAAGAAACACCGATCATACCAACACCTCCAGTGTTTTATTTGCCGGAACGAACAGAGGATTTTTGATTTTGTTACGACTGACGATTTCGTCCGCTTTTGCGTAATCGCCATATAATTCATAGGCGATGACACAAGCCGGCAGAACGCTTTTTGTTTCATAGTTCGATACCGTTTTTAAATCGGCCGATTGTTCCGTCATGGCTTCAACAAGTGTTTTTTGAAGATTTTGAAGAATTTGTGAGAGTTCAATATTTTCGGTCGACACAATTTCCGTATCTAAAACATCCGCCAGTTCGTCACGTAAAGAAACCGCTTCATCATACGTATCAAAATCGACATTCAAGACTGTTTGAACAGCAGCAATGACAGCCGTTTGACGAATAACTGCGGACAAGGCTTTTTCATTTTGATCGACCTGTTTTTTTAATTTTGCCGCAATGTTTTTTTTGGGTTGTGATGATCCGAAATCATAGAAGAACCGCCGCTGTGCAATCAGTTTTGATTTTTCGGACAGACTGGGAAATTGAAACAGATCCAACAGATTTTGCTGAAATCCCGCGCCACCGGCCAAAGCTTTTAAAGGATTGTCCGAAAAAGCCGTAATCACCGCGTTCCATTCGGCAACGGAGTTATACAGTTCTGCCGTTCCTTCTTGAAACTCTTTAACGCCTGCGGCAACATCGGAAACGGGCTCAAGCAAAGTTTTGGTTAATGTTTCAAGTTTGGTGTTGCTTAATTCAGCCAAAGACGAAGGCAACCCCGCTAAGTCAAACTTTGCGGCGAATTCGGATCCCGATAAATCTGCCGCCTTTTGCGCCACTGCCGACAACCTGTTGGAAAAACTGGACGTAATGACGATGCCGCCTTCAAACTCCGCTTTAATAAAACGCATATTGATTTGTGCATATCCGCCTTCGTCCTTGATACGGATCACGCTGTATCCGTCAGGAACAACGTTTGAAGAGGCTCGATACGGATGCACCAAAGCTCCTGATCCAACTTCGTTAAGCGCGTCTTCCAAATTTTTCAAATTTTGGGTGTAATCGCCGAATAAAAAACCGGTGATATTGTAAACATCGTCTTTGCGGCCTAAGTCTTGAATGCTGCCGATTTCCTTTCCGGGAAATTCGTTATGTACGATACGCCTGCCGAATTCGTCTTCAGTTTTATCAACGTAAAACGGAATCCCTTTAAAAGAAGCTTCACGCAAATCGTCTTTCCACCCCATTTTACGCCCCCGCCAAAGTTCTGGTTAATCCGATTTCCGTTCTATCGGCATCGGAACTTGCAACGTTTAAACGCATTCCGGCAGGCAGATTTTCCCCGCGAATAACAACTTCCGTGCGAAGCGTTTTGGATTCTTCAATCCGCTGTGTCTGAACGGGCGGAACGACGACGGGTGTTTCATCAAACAAAACGGGACGATCGGCAGGAAGTTCCGGCAAAGTTTCCGCTTCGATGTTTTTTTGGGCTTCTTCCTGTTTTTTTCGCCGTCCGAAAATTTTTTCCAACAGCCAGCCGGTTCCGCCTTCAATAATTGAAGCGATTTTTAAAGACCACTCGGCAATCTTTTTTAAAGCAACACCTGCGGCAAAAAGAATAACGACAAATTGTCCGATCGGATTTGTCAGCAACATCAGACCGAACGCCGCCAAAGATTTCATTAAAATTCCCAAAGCGATCAAAAGCGGCCCCGCCATGACAGCGGCCAATATTGTTAAAGCGTTTTTAAAACCGCCGACAAAACCGACAAGAGTTTGTATGAATCCGCCGAAACTTTTTAAAGCCGCCCAGATTTCAATAACGGCATTCTTTGCCGTGATAAAACCGCTGACAAAGGCCGCTCCCGTTTTTTCCGCCCATACCTGTAACGAACCGTTATCCGCCATAGCGTCAACCGTATTTAATAAAACGGCCAGTTCATTTTTCAGCCATTTAAACGGGCCCGATTCCATGACCATTTTAGAAAAGCGCGTCCATTGGTCGGACAGGTTTGAAACCATACCCGACCATGTTTTGGACAATCCCTCCATTGCTCCGGAATAGCCTTTTCGGTCAAAAACTTCATAGACCAGTTTTTCCAACGCTTCCATATTATGGACATCGGCATAAAGAGTGACTTTTTGTTTGTCTTGATCAAAGAAAGTATAAGTCAGTTTGTTGCCGATTGTTTGATAGATACCGCCGATTGCCGTACGCAGTTGTTCAAACTGTCCCGATTTTGCTTTTCCTACGGCATCAACCAGCTGTAACAACGGTTTTCCCGAAGCCGCGGCCGCATCTCCGATCGCCAGCAAACTGCCGTTCATCGGGTCAATACCGGAAGAAACAAGATTTTTATAAGCTTCCGTGACGTCCGAGAGTTCATACGGTGTTTTAACGGCAAAATCGGAAATCCACGCCATCGCCTTTTTGGCATTGGCCGAAGACCCTTCCAATGTCGTTAAAACGGTTTCCATGTCTTCAAACATAGAGGCCACGTCCAGAAAGTTCCGTTTAAATCCCCAAGCCAACCCCGCGCCGACAGCGGCCGTTTTTAAAACAATGCCGTTTAATGCCGACAATGTTGTCGAAAAAGATGATTTTAAGGCCGTAAAGGAAGAAGAAACTCCGGCAAAATTGTTTTTAAAGCCAAGCGTCATTTTGCGCAAAGCCGAAGACAGGCTTTTCATGCCTGCGCTCATCGCATCAATCAATTTGACTTTTAAACTGATTTCCTCGTTTGCCATTGTTCTTCTTCCTTTAAACGCTGTCCTGCCATTTTGACCCAAAAGGTCAAGTCTTCGGCGTCCATGCTCATTATTCGGTCAATGTCGATATAGAACGGGTATCCGGCAAGCAGTCGGACGCCGCGTTCCCAGTCTGCGGGGAAGGACTGATAAAATTTGATATGATTGAATAAACCTCCGTCATATCGGCAACGTCCATGCGTTCCAGTTTTGCCTTTTCCGTTCCCGTCGTCCGACTTGCCAAAGTCAGCATATCGTCAAAGGACACTTCGACATTTTTTTTCAATTCAATGCCTCTGAAATCGCCGGCGGTCGGACGGCGGACGGTCAATTCGGTGATTGTTTCATTTTCACCCCATGAAATCGGAGTTTTAAGCGTGTATTTAACAACCATTTAAACAATCTCCTCCGCATCCGTTCCGGTGAATTTGACGGGCAAAGTCCCTTCTTCGCAGGTTACGGTTCCGTCCCCGCTGTAAAATGCGTTTTTAAGCGAAATCGTTTTGCCGTTTTGTAAAGACAACGTAACGGTTTTATCCTTCATCTGAACGATTGCAGCCACATCCAATTCTTCGCTGTCTTGGATTTCGCCCTCAATGTAGGGTTCCTGCGCCGTTTCCTTGTATCCCATCACCTTTAGGTTCGCGCCGTATATCGGCTCGCGCTTCGGGTGGCCGAGATTATAAGACCACTGGCCTTTGGCTTCCAAAATGCTGCCGTCCGTTTTGACTTCGATTGATCCGGCTACTCTTAATCCCATGTTTCCTCCTTATCGTATAAAAGCGATTTGCGTTGCCACAACGTCCAGCTTGTTCATCAAATCAGGCGGTAACAGAACATCCAGTCTGTTGCGGTTTGACGCGTTGCGTTCGACTTTCAGGTTTTTCTTGAATTCTTCAAAGTTTTCGACCAACCCGTTTTCAGCGTGCGTTTTAAACCAAACGATCGCTTCGGCTTTCATCGTTGCCGGGGTCATGACTTTTGCGCCTGTCGCTCCGTCATCTCCAAGTTTCCAGTTTTGGTATTTTCTGGCGATATAGTTACGCCAGTCATAACGCAAATATCCCAAAACCAACGGTACGTTGATATCCTGATAAGCCGTATCCGCCGCACCTGCGCTGTTGGTTTTATAGGTCGTAATCGCCTGTTCAATAATTGCCGTTCCGTCAGCAGATCGTGTAAACGTTGAAATGCCGTCATGCAGCAGGAGATTTCTTTCTTCGTCAGTGAACTGTTCTTCGGCCGATCCGGTCATGATACCGTTTAAACCGTAACGAAACGGCGCGGCGGGATCATTTGAAGCATACAAAGCGACCGTAGCCATATAAGAGGCCGCAATGCTGTACGAAGGACTTTTCAAACCGTGCGCGCACAGGAGTGTAAGGTGCTTATCGTTCAAACCGGAGCCTTTTTCTCCTAAAGACGACAGATCGCCGTCAACGGCTCCGAAGGCCATTCCTTCAATCGCGCGCAAGGCTGACCAGCGGCTTTCCAGTTCCGACTTTAAAGCCGAAAGAGAAGCTCCGTCCGTGTACGGCATTGCGATAAAATTATAGTGGACGTCGCCCAAAACGGCGATCACGTCACCAATGTCCGGATTTGTCTTTCCGCCCGTTAAATCGGCAATTTCAACCGTAACGCCGGCGGGCAGAACTTCTCCGTCATAATAATTCAAATGAACGGGCATATTGCCGCATTCGCCTTTGTGCTTGGCGGTCAACGTTACGACGCCGGCCTCTGCCGCCGCCGTTACGGGCAGATCCGCATCAGCGGATATCGCCGTAACCAAAGCCTGCGCAATATCCGACGCCGTGTTTGCGTTTGAAACGCTCGCTTTGACAACGTAGTCCGCAATATATAAACAGAGCGTGCCGCCTTCCGTCGCCGTTCCGCCGATTGTGATTGTCGCCGTCGCCGCCGTTGCGGAAGCGGCGTCATTAACGCCAATCGCATATAAATCGGTTACGGCGTTAGCGTTTTTCGCATCCTTGACCATTCTGGCCAGCATGGAACCTTTGCCGAACAGCGTTTCACCCTGTTCAACAGAGCTTATTCTTTTCGCCGTCAGCGTTTCAGCCGTGCCGGAAGCCAACTTTTGCCCGATTAACAGCATTTTCATCGGCTGAACACTTGCGCCCGTAACGGCATTGTCAGAGTTGAATTCACACCATACAAACGGCACCAGCCAGTTGTTTGGAATCTGTGCAAAAGAAATATCACCCATTTATCTTCCTTTCTTTTCCGTAATAATTTCGACTTCGCCGGACATAATCCGCCGCCGCCAATACGTTGTTAATTCAACGGTTGTGCCCTTTTCGGGGATCGGGGCTTTGGTCGCCGGATCCAGAACACGCTTTTTGTTGACGGGTTTAATTTTTGCCTGCATTTGTTCCTCCTAATTCAATCATGTCTTCGGCGGTCAATCCCGCGTCATAGTCCGTTTTGCATAACAGAAAATCTGTCAGGTCAAAGTTCTGATCCGCTTCGATTTCAACATAAGAAACCGTTTGCAAAGTCAGTTCCGCCGTGTGGCACAAAATGCCGCAAAACATAACCGGCTGAATGGCAGAGACCTGAACGTATCCGGTTTCATCGGCGGATTGTAAAGCACATGTCCGAAACGCACGCCTGATCGCGTCGATTTTGGCGTTGAAAAGGATTTCAGACGCATCAGCATCACTTAACCCCATAAACCCGACAATCTGCCAATCCTGAAACACTTTGTTTCTGCCAGATGTCCAAGCTTCTTCCCGAACGGAAGTACGACGAACGTACCAGCCGCAAAGTTCTTTTTCTTTGATGTAAAAATTTTTTAAAGTCGTCGGCTCTCGGGCATAGCGTTCAAACGGCTGGATTTTCCCGATATCGGGAATTTCCGATAATGTTTTGATGATTTCGTTTCTGATTTCCTGTGTTTTCATTTCTTGGCCGCCTTTTTGATCTCTCGCGCCACTTGTTCCGGTACAACGCTTAAAATACGTTCAACTTGCCCCTTGTTTGCTTCAAAAGCCCTTGCAAACATCTTTGCGCCTTTGGTTCCGTGCGCCTTTATTTTCCAAGCTATCGCCCGCGCAACAGGTTCGACTTCGACAACCGGTAAGCCCAACTTTTTTAAAACCCATTCTTTGATCGGCTCTATCGGCGGAAAATGCGGCTTTGTCCCTAATTCAACGCAAACGGCGTAATCAAGCGGCGAAGAGACAACACCGATCAGATTATCAACGCCTGAACGATACGGCTTTTGCGCCGTGATGCTTTGGCGCAATAATCCGGTAACGCCGAACGGCGTGCGTTCTTTGACTTCGCGTTCCAGCAAAGCCGTTGCTTTGATAATCGCGCGAACGCCGACTTTTTCGACAATTTCGGGGGCTTTTTTAAACGCTTCGGTCAATTCAACGGCTCCGGTGATTTCATAAACGGAATTTGCCATTATTCGCTCTCCCGTCTGATGATGCCGATCCGTCCGCTTGTACCCAAACGCTTGATGACGACTGTTGTTCCCGCCGCGGCGTTTCGTTTGTCGTCCAATCCCATGTGATCGCGGTAAAACTTACGACAAGCCGCAGCCTGCGTATGATAATTGTTCGCTTTTGCTCCGTGTTCCACGCTGTCCGAAGAAATTGTCGATGCGATTGATCCCGCATATCCGGCCGCCATGCCGTCCAGCAAAAACGCCGCCGCCCAATTCGCCACGGCTTCGCGATCTATAAAAGGGATTGTATCCTGCGTTTCTGTTAAAACGTGGGGCAAGGTGTATGTGATAACAATTTTGTCGCCCGTTTTTACAAAGCCGTTGATGACGATCTTTTCTGCGGAAACGTCAAAATCAATACGTGTGCCACCGTCTGTGCGAATGTCCAGAACGCGGGAAAAATCCGCTTGCCAATCTTGCGGCAAAGAAAGAATGCGAAGTCCTTTAAATTCCACTGTTTCTTTGGCAATGCGCGGCCGATCCGAAGAATACCTGAAAAGGGCAAGCTCTATGGCGGCGGCGCGGTCTTCATCAGAAAACCGTCCTTCGGCGTCAATCGCCAAAATATCCGTCAATTTTTGAATATCCGCCTTCATCGGCTTGCCCTTTCGTTAATTAACCGCCGCTTTGTTGTGTTACGACAGATCCTTGGAATGCGCGGTAATCAATGACTGCCCCACCGTAGATATGGCGGATTTTGTAGGTAATCTGGTCATTCGTGAACACACTGCCCGAAGTCGGATTATCTTGAACAAATAATTCCGGTTCTTCGTTACCGTCCAAAAATCCGATTTCAATACCGGTGATGTCGGCAGGATCCGCAGCCAGATACCAGTCATCGGCATCTGTTGCATACCAAATCGGAATAATCTCCGGTTTGACCGTCTGGACGTACTGCGGATCGTTGTTTGTATTGCGGACAAACAGATTATAAGCCGTTTCTTCCAATTCCGGCGGCACCAACAAGAATGCCGGCGGAATGGACAGCACCTCGTTTGAACCGGCTTCTTTTTGTTTCATCATTGCCAGACGGCGCGCCGTAAAGCTTGCTGCCGACAAAGCTTCCGATCCCAAATTACCGTGGTCGGCATGGAACAGCGTCTTTGAATCCCCCAGTGTCGGGTTGGAAACAATCAGATTGAAAGCAAACTTGGATAACGTCCTTTTTGCCGCCCGAGCCAGTTTTACAGGAATCTGACGGATCGCGCCGACGTCGTCGTTTTTAATCATTTCCAGCGTAATCTTTTCCAATCCGCCGCGCTTGGAAGCCGAATACTTCGCAACGTCGTCCGTCGGACTGGTCACGGCCGCATACGCCGCCGCTTCGCTGACCGCGGCCAAATCGCCGTAGCCGCCCATGCGGACGCGTTTCTGTTCGCGGAAATCCGAAACGGGAACAATGCTTGCGAATTTGCGCCAAGCGTCCAGTTGGGTTTTGTTATTGTATTCTTTGACCAAACGGCGGGTAATGGCGTCACCCAAAACATTGCTGAAAGACGTTGAAGTCAATGCTTCGGTGAAATTTTCAACACGTCCGGAAACTTTGGCATCGCCTGTCAAATCAACATACGCTTCCTTGAACGACAACGCTTGACGGTGGTCTTTGTGCCCTTCGTCAAAAAACGCATCCAATCGTTCCGAAACCGTTTCCAAACGGTCTTTTGTTACCGCCGTACGTCCCGCACCCAAATCTTTGACGTTTGCTTCCGTAAATTTCGCCAAATAGTCCAGTTCGTCCTTAATGGCGGTTTCGACGTCGGCTTCTTTAAAATCAGCCAATGTTTCAAAATGCTTTTTCAACCGCGTTTTCGCCATCTCCGGCAAAGAACTGGCGGCAATCGTGGCTTTGGCGTTCGCGCGCGCTTCGACCATTCGGATTTTATCGTCAATCTCCTGCGCCGTAATTGCCGGCGCGGCTTCCTGAACGTTTGTTTCTTCTTTTGTTTCTTTCTCTCTCATTGTTTGCCCTTCTTCATTCACTGCTTCAATAAAGTCGATGATGCCGCCGTTCGCGCCCGGCTCAACGATCAGGTCAACGGATTTGACCTGCGTGATTTTGCAGGCTTCGCGAACCGTTTGCCCGTTGATGCGCACCGGTTTTGCTAAAGCCGCTGCGTCAATCGAAAATCCGAACAATCCCGTCATGCCGCCGTCAAACGCTTCGCGCAGTTTTACGGCAATCGCGCCGTTCGGTTCGATCAGTTCAAAATCAGCCTGAATTTCTGCCGTGCTTTCAATAAAACGGGGATTTGCCAACCGGCCGATCAGGTTGCGGAAATCCTTTCCTTTGCCCTGAATGTGTTCCTCGTCGGAACGAACCAGAACGCGCACGCCCTCAAACAACGGGGCAGCTTCGCGCAAGGCGGCCGGGGAATAATAATTTCCGTTTTTGGAAACGCCTGCGGAAATGACGCGGATTTTAAAGCGTTTCGCGCCTTTTTCCGTTGTTTCCAGAGCTTCCAGAAAAGTCGTACCCATTCCCGCGCCCCTTATTTTTTCAAAACGTGTTTGCGCCCGTCGCAGGTCACGACAATGACGTCGTTTTCCCGTTCGGCAAAAGACAGCACATCATGTTCGGCAACGCCTTTGCGCCCGATGATTTCAATTTTGTTGTCACGCAGAATTTTTAAAACGTCTGCTTTGCCGATGCCGGCGGAAACCTTTTTTGCTTCCGCTTCATTTTTCGGCACTTCGTTTTCCTTGTTTGCCATAACGGCCTCCTTAAAAGTTCTTGCATTTTGCAACCGATAAGGACACCATAAGGCATTCGGGAATCGTTCAAAATTGTGTCATTTGTCAGGGGGAATGCCCCTGTTTTTCTTAAAATGTGTATGAAAAATTATTTTGACTGCTCTACGGAAGATCTAAGGAACACCTTAAAAAAGCTGTGCAGATTTGGGGAAAAACAAAATTTTCCTGAAAGAACATCAAAGGATAGTATAAAAATCTTATTTTTTAAACGCGCTCTTGATGCGGCCAGAAGCGTTTTATACTTAGCTTCGGCCGACCCGTACAGCGGCGGCATCATTGCTTGCCAAATGTTTGAACTCTTCATCGTTTTTGAATGGCTTTTGATTTGCAATACAGAAGAAAAAATTAACGAATTTTTTGATTTCGGGTGGATTGAAAGTCTTCCTCATCTAAGCCAACAGCCCGCAAAAGCAGGAAAATATTTGTATAAAATTAAACAAATAAACCCGGAACGCTTTAAATTACCGAATGTCACATTTAAAAGTGATGCGGATTACTTAAACCGAAAAAATTATAGGAAAGTCTGGCACGGTTCTACCCTGGAAAAGATGGAAAAACAGCTTTCCGAAAAACAAAACGATCCGTCTTTGTCAGAGGAGGAAAGGGAGATTCTATCCCATATTTTCATGGAACGAAAAATGTATCAGTTGCTATGCGCGTACAAACACCACAGTCCTTATGCCCTTCAATCTTATTTTCCCCAATCCCAACGTAATGATGCAAATATTGCAATGCGTATTGCCTCTCTGATCCTTTACTATTTTTATTCTCAGTATGATTTGCTTAAATCAATGCCTCCTTTGCTCCGTGATAAAATGTATAAAAATGTTTTTGCCTTAAAAACATCGAAGTTAAACGGGTGTTAAACGGGGCTGTGTGCGTTTTGGCTTTGACAATGTAAAACGATAGCCGAAAAATAACAAAGCCGCTTTATGCGGCTTTATTTTCGGTTTTTGAAAAATCAGTCATTTGCGATCTTCCAACGCCCGATCGCATTGATAAACGATTTCGTCCCAATTCGTGCAACAGCCTTGCTCTTCCACCTCTTGGCAGATTGCTCGTAGGGCGGCGGAACACTTTTTTATTTTTTCACGGTAGAAGTTCATCGATTCAACGGGCAGGATTTCATAGCCTTTCTTGGGCGAAGTGATGATAAGATAACGGTTAAACGGTAATCTGATTTTCATCGCAACCTCCTTTCTTGATTTTTATTTACGGAAAACGTATAATATTTATTAAAGCTGCTACAGAGAGTTACAAAGTCGGCTGTAACCTGGGACATCTTCGGATGGATCTGTAAGCACAAGCCTTCGGGTCGTTGGTTTAGCAGGGGTTGCGTCCTGCCTGTAGCAGTTAAAAATTTCCTTTGAGCAATTCATAAATTTTATCCTGCAGATTATCAGAACTGACTTTTCCTGCCGTAATAATCCAATTACGCCGCTTTGCATTTTTGGCTCCGTCTTCGGCTCTGCCCAAATTAACGGCCACTTTGTCATACAGACCGTCGGGACGTTTAAACGCATAGACCAGCTCATTTTTGTTCTTGGAGCGCAGAACAACGTCGGCTTTATTCAACAGATCCGGCAGGTTTTTAATCGTGTTTAAATCAACCTGCTGTCCGCGTTCTTTTTTAACATTGCGCGACAGGTGGATCAGCTGTTTGTCCGTAATGCTGATGTCCGGGCTGGCGGGTTCCAGACCGCGAACCTTTAACGCCTGTAAAATATCGACGCTGATCGTTCCGGCGGTTTTGGACGTGCCGTCCGGACGCACGCCGTCCGCCCGGCTTAATATTTTTTCCGCCCAGTTACGGTAATCTTCCCGCCTGACGTCTTGCGCAATCCGCTTTTCGTGGCTTTTGTTTAATTCTTTGATAGTAAAGGGAACGTCGGCGGGATGTTCGACTTCCCAATCGTCCATATAGGGCAAGCAAACGCACCCGCAGTTGATTGTTTCCGAAACCGGGGCGGTCGGATCGCGGGGATACATCATCTTAACGCCGCCGACAATAAACGGTTTATCGGCATCGACGACTTGTCCGTCCGCCAGATCGTGCGTCAAACGGCTGTGGATTTTTCCCGACCGCCGCCATTGCTTTTTTATTTTTAATCCGGCTTCCTGCGCTTGCTTCAATCGTTCTTGCGTTGCAACGGAAAAGGCGCGGCCGAGTTCCGTATTAACAATCCGCCGCGCGCGGGATCTGCCGATCGTTCCCAGATGCGTTGCAATTTCCCGCGCCGCTTGAAACGGATTTTGCGCCCCAATCAGGCAAAGCCCCAGCTGTTCGTTTATTTTCTTTTTCGCCTGTTCGCCGACGTCTGCCAAACGGTCGGTTAAAAAAGAACGCATCGCCTTGATCTGTTCCGTGCTCGCCACTTGAACACGGGCGTTTAAATCATAATTAAATGCGGATTTAAGCGGTTCGTCCACAACAGCCGCGCCGATGTTTATCGCCGTGTCAAATCCTGCCGTTCCCGCGCTCTGCAGTTCGGATTTTAATTCTTCGGCGACGCGCTCAATGTCTTTTTGAACGTTCGTCAAAGCCCATGTTTGATAATCTGAGGGGGCTTCTGCCAAGCGCATTTTAATTTCCTGACGTGCTTTTTTTAAAAAGTCGTCAATGTCTGCATTTGTTCGGCGCACGCTGTCCGTAAAGCGTTTTAACTGCTTTTTTCTTTCCGCCTCAAACGTCTTGTTCATCGTAGATGTCGTCCTGTGTTTGAATGCGGGCTTTAGCACGGGCTTGCTCCAGCTCTTTGGCGGGATTAACTTCAATACCGATGCGGGAAATCATCGAGCCGATGACCGCAACAGCCGTTTCTTCAGTCATCATGCTTTTTTCAACGGCGATGCCGACGGCAACGACGGTTTGTTGTAACGCCGCCGCATAAACAGACGTGTCTCGATGTGTTAATTCGGGGAACTGTGCGACGGGGCGGTAATTCCGCAAATCTTCGGGGATATTTCCCGTTTTTTCCAACCTTGAGTAAATGGCGTAAAAACAGACTGTTTCAAGGATATGTTTCCATTCGGTTTGGCGAAACTTGAACGTTTTAAAGGTCGGTTCGCCCATTTCGCCCGCCGTTGAACGGTTGACGTCGCCGCCGCCGCCGTACCAGTGTTCCGGCAATGTTGAGCCGCCCAGAATATGGTTGCGCACCGTCCGAGCGTTTTCCGCGCCGTTTGCGGCCTGTAAGTCGGGAGTAACCGCTTGCCACGTTTCCGCGTCGTTATGCACGCGCACGCCGCCCGAAGACGGCACTTCGATTTCCGAAGCGCGCTTTTTGACGGTTTCTTCGGTCGCTCCGCGCAGCGTCACGTCCCAGATAAAAGACCGCAGAGCGTCCCAGCGTTCAACCTCGCCGAACAGGGCTTTATCATACAAATCCAGCCAGTCCATTGTCGCCAATAAATCCGACAACCCCCGCGAAGACGACGACAGCGCGTTGATGTTAAAGTAAAAACATTCGCCATCATTAAATTCTTCGCGGATTTTCTTTGCCTCTTCGCCAAAAATGTTTTCCGAACCGGGAACGATAATCCGGTACTTTTTTGATTTGCGCTTTCTGCCCAAAGCCTTTGTAACAACGCCTATCGGCTGTTCGGTATTGTCGGGATCGGTCTTTACCTCTTTAATCAGTCCGGGATCAAGATACCCTAACCGCACCGCGCCGTTTGTCGGATTTTTAAATACAGGCCAGCACTGTTCTCCGAACAAGGACATTTCGCGGACTTTTTTCGGCAGTTTGATGTCCATCTGGTTTATCGGATCGTTCCAAAACTCGTTCAGCCATTGTTGCGCCGTTTCATCTTGAACGTTCATCGTTACGCCTTCGGCCAACAAATAAACAAGAGGCAATTCAATGATGCGGTTGGCTAGAGGATTACTTTTCCATAAGAAAACAGCCAGCTCCTGCATTCTTTCCTGCGTTAATGACGATAAAGAGCGGTCTTTGTCGCCCGTCAGTTTTGTAAAGCCTTCTTCTTCAACGGAAATGCCCACAGATTCAACAAACTTTTCCGCCGTTTGCTTTTTCTTAAATCCAAACATTGAATCTCCTTTCCGGCTTGTTGATGCTTGCACCGAATGCGGGTTCTCCCTCCGTCCGCGCCGCCGCCCAAGCCAAAACGCCCGCGACCGCACTGTCGCCGTGGCGGTATTTGCCGTCCGAACCCTTGACGCGCTTGTCGCTCATGCCCGGAACGCCTTTGTTTAAAACGACTAAACGATGATCGGCGATAATGTCTTCGCTTTCGGGAACGGTGATGCTTTGGTCTTCATAAGCGCGTTTGTATTTCGGGAACCATTCCCCGTACCACTTGGGCGAGGCCATGACACATTCGACTTTTGACGCGCCGTATTTCTGTAACGCTGCTTCCGCATGGCTTTGCCCGTTGCCGCGCGCGTCAAACTTGGCGTGATGAAACAAGGGCAGGCCGTCTATGATCTCAAACAAAATCTGCTGTTGAATATCAAAAGGAATTGACCGCAATTCCAAAACAAACACCGTTTTCCAAAGCGTCGGGTTTTCTTCCTGCAACACCCAGATGACGGACAAATCGCCGTCGCGTCCGAAGTCTTGGCCTAAAACGGTACGTTTTACCAAAGGCAAAGAATCAATGACGGGGCGCAGAACCGCCGCCGTCCATTCCTTCGTAATGTCGGAACGCCGTTCGTTCAAAACAAACTCGGCCGTTTGGGTATAACGCAAAACAGGCGCGGTCTCATCCTGACAATTTTCAAGAATAATGCGGGAAAAATAGCTTCCCGAACCGCGCGCGGGAATGCAGTCCAGTTCTTCGGAAGCGGAATCTCCGTAAAATGCGCGGATTTCATTGACCCAAGCCGCTTCCTTTTCCGCCGTCCATTCTTCGCCCTTAGTAAAGCAAATCCGTTTAAACAAACCGTCGCGCACGGCTTCGTCGAACGAACAGTGAAGCAATTTATAGGGCAAATCGCCTTTTTTGATGTCTTCGCATAATTGATTAAACGGATTTTCCGCTCCGTCATGCGTTGAAATGATAACGACTTTGCCGCCCCAGATTAAAAGGGCAAAGGCGGCCTTCATCACTTCGGGCAGATCGTCGTGAAACGCCGCTTCGTCAATGACGACCAGCCCCTGCATACCGCGTAAAGAACGCGGAACGGACGGCAGAGCCAAGACTTTAAACCCGCTGGCAAATTCTATTCTGAACGCCTTAATGCTTTTTTCGGGGCGGGCGTCGTCCTCAAATACGGTGTCCTGAACATCGGCGGCGACCTTTAAAATCTGTTTTGAAAAGTCGGCGACGTAATCGATAAACTCCCGCGCCATTTCCAAATTATAGCCCAGATAAAGCACATCCTGCCCGCCCGCCGAACTTTGCGCCGAAGCAATCAAAGCGGCAATACCACCCATTGCCCAAGAATACCCGGTACGTCTTGATTTTTCGACAACTGTTACAGGGTTGGCGTAAACGCTTTGCATCAGCTGTTTTTGATACGGCAGAAAAACGGACGGCAATTTCCGCATTTATTCCTCCAACCCGAAAACACCGCGTTTCATTGCTTCCAGCACTTCTTTTGACAGGCCGTTTTTCCTGCCGGCAGCAATGACGCCTTTGACGGCTTCCTGCTTGGCCTGTTCGGCGGCTTCTTTCCGGACTTTTAATTCCAGATCGGCGGACAGCTTGTTGGCCGATGATAAGTCTTTGATCGCTTTGGCCATTAACATTAAATCGGACGGTTTGACGGCGACTTCTTCGTTGGACACTTTCGGAATCAACACGTTGAAAATGACCGTGCGCAGCATTTCGGTCAGCTGACGACCGACTTCATCGTTTTTCAAATCTCCCAATTCTTGGGCAAACGCGGCTGAAATTTCTCTGGCTTCGCGCATTTTGCGGGATACGTCTTCAAACTTTTGCGAATAACGCCCGACCGCCGAACGTGATACCGTTACGCCCAGTTTCTTTAAATGTAATACAATCTCATCAATCGTTGTTCGCCCGTCCGATAATAAACGGTCAATTTCCGTTTTGATTTGATGCGGTAATTTTTTAATGCTGGATTTACGGGGCATTGATGCCTCCTTTAAACTGGACGCGGACGTTTTACGCCCGGAACCACGGCGCAACCTTCGGCAACGTCTAATCCGCGTCCTGTCAGCTTGACCACTGTAACACTGCGGTAATGTTCAATTTCGACTAACCCCTGTTCCGCCAGCCAGTTGACTTCCGTTTCCAATTTATCTCGTGAAATGTCCAGCCCGATCGCCGTCAGTCCGTCTTGCAAAATCGACGTGTTCAGCGTATAATCACTGTCATCCTTTAAAAATCTCAGAACAGCCAAACGCTGATTTTCTGTAATTAACTGCCGATATTCCATTACTTGCGCCCTCCGTTCAGCAAATATTCTTCCTGTCTTTGCAAAATGACTTCCGAACGGGTCAAAACGCTATCAATACGCTTCATTTCTCCCGTTAATCGTTCAATTTGAATGCCGATTTTGTGAATGTCGTCTTTACTGACCACGTTCTTATATCCCTGTTCCAAAACATCCAGACGCTTTTCGATCTTTCTAAAATCGTCCTTTAACGCGTATGTCTTAGCCGCCGTGAATTTGATCCAAGCAAAGAAAAATCCAGCAACGCCGACGATCACGCCCCAGTAATCCTTAATAAATCCGACAAACGCCGCCATCAACCGCACTCCCGTTCGGTCTGACACTCAATGCACAACCGACAACCGGGGACAGCCAAACGCCTGGCTTCGGGAATCGGTTCGCCACATTCGGCGCAAAACTCCAATGCTTTAGGCGCATGATACCGTTTCAGACGCTCTGCGGATCGGGCGTTCAATCGTTCCTGTTCTGCCTGCGCCATGTCAGCCAAATCAGCCATAGCTCTTTTCCCTCTGTTTCAATAAACACAAAAAAAGAATGG
>ULQL01001219.1_pt1 | contig 21039 bp, 21 predicted proteins | sample 1954411 | NCBI WGS metagenome assembly ULQL01 (sample SAMEA4835654, study PRJEB28245) | human gut metagenome | biome: gut microbiome; material: fecal sample | place: Denmark | collected 2008 | reverse complement strand
TCTGCCTAATAGGCCGAGCCGTAAACTGATATACGGTTTCTGATTATATGGACAAGGATTTTACTCGGTTTCGTTTGTTTTCCCTCCTTGTTTCTTGTTGTCTTCAACATATTGATATTCCTTAATAAATCCGCTTTTCTGCCTTTGGAAGCCAAGTGCGGACATTTTCTGTTTTGAACGGATTTTTTCTCCGCTTTGTTACCCGTGTGTTACCCAGATAAAGGAGAAGAAACGATGAATATCAACAAATCTTTCATAAACGATCTGCGTTTTGACGGTGCGGAAAAAACTTATTTTGACGATTCCCTCAAAGGCTTCGGCGTTCGCGTCCGAAAAGATTCCGCCAGTTATATCGTGATGTACCGCAACGCTTACGGAAAGCAAAAGAAGATGACGATTGCGAAAACATCTCAAATCACACCGACGCAAGCGCGGGAAGAAGCAAAACAGGTTCTCGCCCTTGTTGTTCAAGGGAAAGATCCCCAAAATGACAGAATTGAAAAAAGAAAGGCTTTGACGGTTGCGGAACTGGCGGACGCTTTCTATGAAAAAAGGAAAATCCGCATTAAACCGAATACGCGCACAGATTACGAAAACCATATCCGCAATCACATCAAGCCCTCTATCGGCAAGATGATCGTCAAAGAAGTTTTGCGAGGCGATATTCAAAGGCTGTATGACGACCTGCTTTCCGGATCATATGTTAAAGAACGTTTCAAACGTGAAGATCATAAATTCATTGCAACGGCAAACAACTGCCTGTGCGTTTTAAGCGGTATGTTTGAGTACGCCATTGACAACGGCTTGATGGAACATAATCCGTGCCACAGAATCAAAAAATTACCGAACAATAAACGGGAAATCTTTCTGGACGAGAACGGTTTGAAACGGTTGGGAGACGCTTTGCGACAGAGCAATTATCTTGACAAATACGCGTTAAATTCCGTTCGATTGTTGGCTATGACCGGTTGCCGGTGTAACGAAATTATGACGCTGAAATGGAAATATATAGATTTTGAATCGCAAGTGTTTCGGTTGCCCGATACGAAAACGGGAGCGCAAAACCGACCTTTCGGAATAGCGGTAAAGAACCTGTTGTTAAAAATGAAGACGGAAATCCGCCCTGAAAATGACGAAGATTTTGTATTCCCCCGCGTAAAGAAAACGGCTGACGTCGCAAAAAACATCTTTAAAAGAACCATCAAAAAATATCCGGGGTTGGAAAATCTTTGCGCCCACGCATTGCGGCACAGTTTTGCTTCCATGGCGGCGGCTTTGGGGTATTCCGATGCGATTATCGCGGGACTGCTGGGGCATAAACTGCATACGATTACGAACAGATACACGCATCTGACGGATAAATCGCTTATCCAAGCCGCAGATGTCGTCAGTGAAAAAATCGCGGAATTGATAGGGATATGAGTAAAAACTATTTCAAAAAGAACTCGATTTATGCTATAAAAATACATATATCGAGGAAAAATTAAAATGAGGTTGGACTCTTATAAAAAGCTTCTGGCGTTAGGGTGTTTCGGCAGGAAACAAGCAGAAGCTCTTTGGCGCGAGAACGCCTCCAAGTATTTGGACGACGCTTTGAAGCAGGGATTGATCCGCCGAGTCCGAAAGGATTTATACGTTTCCGTCAGCTTGGAAACACATCAGCCGACCGTGAACAAGTTTGAAATCGCATCCCGCGTTTCCCCGACCGCCTGCGTTTCCCATCACGCGGCTTTGGAGTTTTACGGATACGCCAATCAGGTCTTTTACGATATGACGTTCATCAGTCAAAGCAAAGTCAAGCCGTTCGAGTTTGACGGCGTTGCGTATCGTCAAATCTTTTCCGGCATTTCCGAAGGCGTTTCGGAACAAAACGGCGTGCGCGTGACGGACTTGGAACGCTCCGTTCTGGACTGTATCGACGCTTTTGAAAAGGTCTGCGGTTTGGAGGAGTTGGAAGCCTGTCTGGATACGATTCCGTCGTTGGACGAAGACAAATTGCGGCGGTATCTGCCTTTATACGGCAAAGCGTTTTTGTATCAAAAGGCGGGGTATTTATTGGAAAAGCGTCAATCGGATTTAAAGCTGTCGGACGATTTCTTCGACTTCTGCCAAAAAGGGATCGCTTCCCGCCGCTATCTGGGAAAAGGAACGGCGTTAAACAAGCGTTGGAACATCTACGTTAAGGAATAAAAATGTTGTTGAGCAAAGCTTTTATCGGGCAAAAAGCCGAAGAACTGAACTTTAACCGCGATACGTTGGAAAAGGTGTTCCGGCTGACGGAGATTTTAACGTTTTTGAACACCGATACGCTGACGGAAAAGTGTTTGGCGTTAAAGGGCGGGACGGCGATCAACCTGACGATTTTCGATTTGCTGCGTCTGTCGGTCGATATTGATTTGGACTTTACGCAAAACATCGGACGTGAAGAAATGCTGAACGTTCGCGAAAACCTTAAAACAACGTTGCAAAAATATATGAGCGCGAACGGTTACGATTTAAGTCCGAAATCAAAGTTTTCACACGCTTTGGATTCTTTTGTGTTTACTTATACGAACTGTGGCGGCGTCAAAGACAACATCAAGGTGGAAATCAACTATTCTTTGCGGGCGCACATCTTGCCGGTTGAACGGATCGAAACGACCGTTTTAGGAAAAGACGTCGGCGTCTGCCGGTTGGCAAAAGCCGAATTGTTCGCAAGCAAAATCGTCGCTCTGTTGTCCCGAACGGCTCCGCGCGACTTATACGATATTCACAATATGATTAAGCAAAGCGTGTTTTTTGACGATGAAAAAGAACTGCTGAAAAAATGTATCGTTTTTTATCGGGCGTTGAACGATCAAGCCTCAGAAGCGTTTGATTTATCGGGCATTGACGCGTTAAGGCCGTATGAAATCAAGACGATGTTGCTACCGGTCATTCATCGCAAAGAGTTTATCGATTTGACGCAGATGAAACAAACCGTCAAAGAATACCTGTCGGATTTGCTGACGTTAACCGATGAAGAACAAGCGTTTCTGCGGGATTTTTCGAACAAACGCTACTCGCCCGAAAAACTGTTTTCCGATACGGTTATTCTCGACCTTATTCGCTCCCATCCGATGGTGGAATGGAAGATTTCAAAAAAGCGATAAATTTTACAAAAAATAATTTTTTTGTAAAATTCATTGACAAATCTAAATCATAATGTAAGAATTTATAAGATTTTTATTTTTTATGGAGTGTTTCTATGAAACAGGTTTTTACTCAAACCATTTACGATGCTGTTCGACAAACGAGCACGCAAGACCATCCGATGATTCTTAAAGATATGAACACCGTAACGACGATGTCTTCTCCGTTTATTTTTTGGGATTTACTAAACACAAATCTGGTACACACAAATTTTAAATATACTGTATATGGAAAAGGCGGTTGGAAAACATGTTATTTACTTATTGACGGTTGCTTATACTCCTTTATGAAAGAAAACAGATTCAATGATCTTGTTAAGAAAAAGGAATTACCGCAATATTTAAAAAGCGTTCTTCAGTTAAACGACCAACTTCCATCAATTCAACCGTGCTTTTTTCCTGAACTTGAACCAACAGAGAATGAAAAGAGAATATTGGATACCGTATGTGATTTGCTGGGAACAAAGCAGGAGGCAATTAAAAACTATTCCTTGATTGTTTTTAATACGACAGATTATGGAGTTTCAACATTAAAAGAAGTCCTTTTGGATAAAAATTTTGATGTTATAAACGAAAAGAATCTGTTAGAAAATTGTCAGCTTGCAGTTCCCGCTGATACATCTGATATGGAAACGAAGCCTATGCTTGTCAAAGTTAAAGCTAATCTTAAAAAGACGGCGGGACATAGCAAATGCAAAGAAGAAGCAAAGAAAAGCAATAAGGATTAAAAAAGGAGAGGGATTTGATGTTACAAAGATTTAACGGAAATCGCTTAAAAACAGCCCGCCTTTACCGCGAGATGACCGTTGAGGATTTGGCTAATGAACTCAATGTAACAAAACAGACGATTTCATTGTATGAAAATGATAAAGTTTCTTTTCCTTTTGAAAAATTATTAAAATTATCATCTGCTCTTAAATTTCCTTCTGAATATTTTTTACAAGAAGACGATCCTTCTATAAAGAGCCGTTCGATTTATTTTCGTTCTCTTTTAAAAACAAAAAAAAAGGAGAGAATATCCCAAAAAATCAAGATGGAACATCTGGCAAAAATTTATAATGTTATGTCTGAATATCTTGATTTTCCTGCACTTAATTTACCAGAGCCGAAAGAGTATAGTTCACCGGAAGAAGCCGCTATGGAACTTCGCTCTTTTTGGAAATTAGGTGATGAACCTATTAAAGATTTAGTCTTTTTACTTGAGAAAAACGGGATTCTCTTTACCCAATTTGAAACAACATCAGATGACATAGATGCTTTTAGCGATCAAATTGAAGTCAATGGGAAAGAGATTATTCTGGTAGCTCGTTCTTCAAATAAAGAATCTGCCGCTCGGTTAAATTTTGATCTTGCTCATGAACTTGGGCATATTATGCTTCACGAATGGAGTGAAGATCAAGAAAACATTCCCAGAGAAGAATTTAGAAAGAAAGAAGATGAAGCAAATGCTTTTGCTTCCGCTTTTTTATTACCAAGAAATTCTTTTATTTCGTCGGTTTCAAGCCATGCTGCCGACTTGGAATTTTATGCAGTATTGAAAAAATTCTGGTTTGTTTCAATAGCTGCTATGATTCATAGAAGTAAAGATTTAGGGCTAATAAATCTTAATCAATATCAGTATATGATACGAAAAATGCAAATAAAAAAATGGTGGAAGAACGAGCCATTAGATAATATTTTAAAGGCATCATCTCCTTCTTTATTGCGAGAAGGTGTTAAGTTATTGTTGGAAAATAATTACTTAACTCGAGATGAACTTTTCCAATCGTTGTTAGATGCTAAAATTCCAATGGAAGCACAAGAATTAGAAACTTTAATGTGTCTAGAAAATGGAACTCTAACTTCTGTTGAGAACGAAAAAAATGCTATGATTGTCCAACTTAAATGCAAAAAAAATTAAAGAAACCGGTCTTAAGAAGAATTCTATTTTTCTATATGTATTAAAAAATTATTTTATATTTTTTAATAAAAGAAATAGTTTTTCCTTATCTTTAATCTCGCATTCCCAAATGACGACGACGTTCCAACCTTGCTCTCGAAGTTGTCGGAAAACTTCTTCAAAGCGTTGTTTGTTGCGTTCGATTTTGCTTTTCCAGAAGTCGATGTTGCTTTTGGGAATGCGGGCGTTTTTGCAATTTTCATGTCCGTGCCAAAAACAGCCGTGAACAAAAATGACCGTTTTATATTTTTTCAGAACGATGTCTGGTTTCCCCGGCAGGTTCTTTTGGCACAAGCGGAAGCGGAAGCCCATCGAAAACAAAACGGAACGGACGATTTTTTCCGGCTTTGTATCTCTTGAACGCACTCTCGACATAACAAAAGAGCGTCTTTCTTTTGAAATGTTGTCAGTCATTCGTCACAAGTTCCGGTCTTATCCATTTCAAAACGCTTTCGTCGCAAGCCGTTGTTTTATCCCAAACAAACCAAGCGTAGGCGGTGGGACCGCTCCCGCCGCCTTTTGTGATTTTTTCGGGGTAAAAAGTCAGCCTTTTAGAAAAGACGTAAACTTTTGATGGGGGACAGACTGTAAACAATGTCTGATAGCGTTCCATTCCCTCTAAAAAAGAAAGCCGGAGCAAAAGGGCTACTTTCCGCCGGGCTATTTCAAGAGAGTGTTTCGCGAAATCCAAAGACCGGTTAAACGGCGGATTGGTGACGATATTGTCATAAGGCTTTTCAATGTCGAAAAAATCTTGTCCGGTTTTCCCAAAGCCCCAATCGAAAAGATCGCTGCTGTCAACGATGAAACCTTTTTCCAAGAAAACTTTTGAAATATCGCCTTTTCCGCAAGCGGGTTCTAAAACATTCCCGTCAAAACGTTCATAAGCGAGCAACGCTTTTGTCGCGCATTTCGGCGTCGGGAAAAAATCGGGTGAATCTTTGGGGGCGAGCCGCCTTTCAAACTTCATAAATCAATTCCGAAAATGTCTTGAAGAATGTTGCTATGCGGGCAAGCATACCGATTTTTAATCAAATTTATCCATTGTCGCAGACGGTCATCGTTGATTCGGACAACACCCCAATTCGTCGCCAGTTCGGCCTCATTTGCCGTCAAAATCGCATTTTTCACTTTTTGACAAAGCGTTTGCGCGTTCAGAAAAATACGGGGAACGCCGAAATACGTCTTTGTAAGCGTTGTTATTGTCACTTTTCCTCCCGCTGAAAAATTATCGCGCAAAGATGATGATAAAACGCCGTATTCGCCAACCAACCATAAAGCCAGTTTGTCATATTTCGTCGGCGAAGAACCGAATATTTCCGGAAAGCGAGCCATACCGTTGGCGACGAACCAGTCTTTTTCATTTGCGCTTAAAGCCCGCCAAGTGCGTATTTTCAAAGTCGCTTTTTGAAACGCTTCGGCGTCGTTGTTTCCGTTTTCTATAAACCAAACGCTTTCTCCGTCCTTTAATGTCGTCTTGATATAACTGATGACTTTTTGAACGGGATTCGGATCGCGGCAAAGTTCGTCGTAACTCGTTCGCATTTTATCGAAAATCGTTTTACCGAACGGCAAGTCCATATCTATTTTATATCGGGGATAATGGGTGGCGACGACATCGGACAAGCAATCTTCGTATGGACGCGTTTTGAATTCGACGGGAGATTTAAGCTTTCCGAAAGTCACAAAAATCTTTCCGACATCAGGCACGCGCGTGGATTCGTTCACGCTTCCGCCCAAAGTCGTCCATTGATCGTTTTTTGAACTTTTAACCTCAACGCCAAAATATTTTCCCGCAACAATATCGGGGAACTTGTGTCCTGAAACTTTAACGATACTTCCGTCAAACGGTGTGAAACGAGCGGCGAAGTTCAAAGCGTTGACGACTTCGTCCTCCAATCTTTCGCCGTTTTTTGAAAGATAATATCCCTCTCTTTTTCTGGCGTCATCATTCAAAAAGTCGTTTGCTTTTTTCACGACTTTGGCAAATTCTTCCGGCGTCGGTTTTTTGTTTTCGGAAACAATCATCACTTATCCTTTCCGAAATACAATTCCCAATTCTTTTCCAACCGCTTGGCTATGTTGTATCCCAACAACGGAGGAACGGCGTTCCCGATGATTTTATAAGCGTTCGACGCGGAAACTCCGCAAACGTCCCCGTTTTTTTCAAAAACAAATTCATAATCGTCCGGGAAAGTTTGTATTCTGGCGCATTCCCGAACCGTCAGGCGACGTTCCGGAAGATTTGCGGACAATTCTTCAATATGAGTTCCCCCGTGTTCCGAAGACAATCTTCGATATTCGATGTTCCCGTGATGTTCGGAACGGATTGTCGGTCCTATGGAATCCAAACGCACTTCCGTTTGCCCCTGCAAGGACTTTCCCAAAAACTTTCCTTTCGAATATTGTCTTTGGCTCGGATCGTCGCTGTTTTCCGGTTCGGGCAAACCGGACAAAGCCGTTCGCACCGTAACGGGAGATTGCAAATCTTTTCCCGAATTTTCGGTATAAGCGTGCGTGGCGAGCGGATAGGGATCGTATTTTTTCGAGATTTCTTTTTTAGATAGTTCCGTCAACGCTTCGGGCGTGAGAGCGGATTTTTTGAAACCGAAGAAAATGACGCGTTCCCGTGATTGCGGAACGCCATAATCCGCCGCGTGAAGAACTTTCGCGTCAACAACGAGATAGCCGTTTTCCGAGATGTTTTCAAAATCCCGCTCTATGGTTTCTTTCGCGTCGGACAAACTGACAAGCCCTTTGACGTTTTCGGCGACGAACATTTTAGGTTGTGTCAAAGAAATGACTTCCCTCATCCACATATAAAGTTGCCCGCGGCTTTCAACACTTGGAAAATCGTCGTCGTTAATTTTCTTCCCATCGTGTCGTTTATCCGAATTGAAGCCGAGCCTTTTTCCCGCCACGGAAAAATCCTGACAGGGAAAACCGCCTGTCACAATGTCGATGTTTTCGGGGAAAACGTGGGCTTTGCCTTCTTTTTCGTTTTTGACCAAATCGACAACGCTTTGCAACCGATAAACGGATTTGTCTTTTTTCGTTGAAAAGTATCTTTGCCACGCCGCTTGAGCGTCGGGGCGTATATCGTTTGCGAAAACCGTTGAAAATCTGTTCTTTTTCAAATGAACCCAAAAATCGCCGGATTTTTTTTCATCAATCCAGTCTGAATTTCTCGCCATATTGACGGAATCTTTCAGAACGTCGAAATCTCCTTCGAATCCCAAATCCATTCCGCCGCAACCGGAAAAAAGTGAAAGAAGACGTAACTGTTTGTTTCTGTTGTTTACCATAGCCCAACCTTCGATTTTTGATTGGGCTTTGATAATGTTTCCCAATCTAACCTTCGTTAGGTCGGGAAAAATCCGTTCCGCAGAAATCGGCGGAATATTTAAAAGGTTGATATTGCCGGAAACGTTTAGTAAACTTCAGTCTAACGAACGTCAGACTGGGAAAGAAACCTGTAAATCGAGCTTTTGCCGACGCCGTGTTTTCTCGCCGTTTGAATGACGGACAGACCGTTTGACAAATCCCTTAAAATCTTGTCTTCCTTGCCGTCCAGAACGTGCTTTTTGTTGCGGCTTCCGGTCGCGCGTCCGAGATGTTTGCCCTCAGATTTCAGGCGGTTCAACGCTTCTTTTGTTCGTTGGGAAATCAACGTCCTTTCGACTTGCGCGACCATGGAAAACACAAACGCCAACAACTGCGATTGAATGTCCGCTCCCAAGCGGTAGTTTTCTTTGACCGTCCAGACTTGCACTTGTTTCGTCATACAGACGTTTAAAATTGTCATCACGTCCAGAATGTTGCGTCCGAGCCGCGACAGTTCCGAACAGATCACGACGTCGCCTTTTTTCAACCGCTTTAACGTTCGTCCGATCTTCCGTTTCGCGAAAACGACCGTTCCGCTGATCGTTTCGTTGATCCATATGTCTATGGTAAGATTTTTGTTTTCCAAAAAACGCTCTATTTCAAAGCGTTGATTTTCCGTTGTCTGTTTGTCTGTGCTGACTCTGATATATCCGTAAACCGTCATCGTTCGATTTCCCTTTCTCTTTCTTTTGTTTGTCGGGGGTGTTTGCGCTCGGCGGTCAGGTTATAGACTTTGCGCCATGCGGATTCGATGTCGATGCGGGGATAGGCTAACGGGGAAGTCATACAGGCGCCGATTTCGTCGCGGCTTTTAAGGACGTTTTCCCTGTCTTTCGGCGTCAGATGAAAGTTCCGGCTGTTCAACGGTTCTGTCGGCACGTTCGACGCGCTTCTTTTCCCGAACACGTCCGGTTTGTTGTTCGCATACCAAAACGCCGTGCGCGGGTTTTCGGCATACATTTCTAAGAACAAAACAGCCGCTTTGTTGCCGTCCTTAAACCTTTGCGCCCAAACGTCCAGAGCCTCCGGTTTATGTTCCAATTCGGGAAGCCTTTGCAAAAACGGTATCGGACGAGGGCCCTTATCGCGCAAAACAATATCCTGGTTTTTCTCATACCACTTCGGGACTTGCCGTTCCAAAAGCGTCTTTTTGATCGGGCGGTCTCCGTCCCGCCTTTGCCGGACGAGCGTGTTTTCCAAACGGATACCGTAAGTCTTCGCAACTTCGACTTGCCGTTGCCGCAACGCTTGTATGTCTTTGCGGTCGAACGTCAGCCGTTCCCCGAACTCCGTTTCGTTCCTGATAATGACGTGTGCGTGCCGACTTCCTTGTTCCGTGTGAACGGCGATAAAATACTTCGCGCCCCTTTCCCGATACGGAAGCATGAACGCGTCCATAAAGTCTTCCGTTTGCCGGACGGACAGATAACACGACTTCGGGAAAGAAACGACAAACTGCGTCGTCAACCGCGTTTTGCGCTCCCGTGTTCCTTTGCTTTCGTTGCGGCGGTCGATCTCCGGATTAAAGCCCCATTCTTTGACGGCTTTTTCAAAGTCGGCGGGCTTTATTTCTTTGCCGCTTTCATCAAGAACGCGCGTTTCCTTGCCGACACCGTCCGACTCTTGCCCGATATAGCTTAAACTCGCAACAACGGTGCGGCTTGTATAACTTCTGCCCGTAATCTTGACGAACGCCTGACGACGCCCCGAGCCTCGTCCGATCGTTTGTTCGGGAATGTAAATGCCTCTGATGTGTTCTTCCAAAAAGTCATAAGGGCGTTTTCTCATTCAATCCCCGCATCGCTTCCAAAGCTTTTTCTTTCACTTCGGAAAGCTCTTTTATCAGGATCATCAACTCCTTGATTCGTTTCGCGTTTTTCGGGTCGGCGTTCAGGGCTTTGACAGCTTGGTTCAGATTGACGCCGATCTTGTGCGTTTCAAAAGCAATCCGCTTTAATGTTTCCGCTTCCTTGCGCGTCGGCAGGTTTTCCTTGTCGATATAGGCGCAGAGCAGTTGCCGCAAAACAAAAGAAAGCGAGCGTCCGAAGTGTCGTTGAGCCTCTTTTTTCAGCGAAAGCCCGATCCTGAATTTGATAAATCCGTTCAAGTCGTCCGACTTGTGCCGCGCAGTGCAGGAAAGCTTTGTGGCCACATTGTGGGCACCCGCAGCGTTTCCTGCACTCGCTTCTTTTGATGTTTTCGACGAACGGAAAAGCAAGTCCGCAAAGCCCGTCATGCGTCATCTCCGCCGCAAGGGATTCCCGTCGCCGCAAAAGTGTCAGACAGTCGCCGTTCGATCCATTCGTCCAGATCTTCGACTTTGTAAATCACGCGCATCGTTCCGAACTTACGGAATTTCGGCCCGCCGCCGACGCACGCATATTTTGCCAACGTCTTCGGGCTGACCGGCAAGCCTTTCTTTATGCAGTATTCGGAAGCCTGTCCGCGCGTCAGGTATTGTGTTTCTTCAGTCATATTCATTCTCCTCAAAAAAGTTAAACGCGGTCATTCGCGTCAAAACGAATTTGAAAGGAGGGAAAAGACTCAAAACAGAGGGGACAGCCTTGTTTTTTTATTCAAAAACAAGGGGGACTATGTTTTTTACGGCGGAAACAAGCCGTTTTTTATCAGAAAAAAAATTCAGTCGGAAACGGTGTGACGGAGGTTTTCGTCTTTCTTTCCGACGGGACGACCGCCTTTCGCCTTGTGCGGCAACACGCCTAACAACGCTTCGATTCTTTTTTCGGGCAAAGCGGGCGCGCGTTTGACGATCTCCTGTCGCAAATCGGCGGCGGAATACTCAGCGAAACGGTTTTCCAAATCCAAAGCGGCGTAAATATCCCGACACAAGGTATAATACAAAGACGCATTTTGCGGGTCGTATTCGCCGACGTTCAAATCCTTTTCAGAGTATTCCGCTTTTTCCCATTCATATTCGCACTCAAAATCGGGTTTGTTCTTCGGCGGGAACTTTTCCAAAACATCTTTCGTTGAAATTTGAAGTTCTTCCCACCCCGTATAACGGCGATACAGCGGCGATAAAATCTTTGCAAGGAAACTGTCCTCGGCATAGCGGTTTTTATAAGTGATAAACACGCGGTTGGCGGGCAAGTCGAAACGATACGAGCCGAGTTTCCTGTTGATGTCGGGCGTGATCCCGATTCTACCGTCGACGATCCCTCGGTCTTCCAAAGCGGATTTCAGGATTTTGTTCAAAACGGCGGCGGGCGTTTGCAACGGCAGGTAACTGTCTTTTTCAATAAAGCGGCAGGAGGCGGCTTCTTCGGAGGGAATAAAGTCGATATAAAGCTGTCTTTCCGGACAATACTTGCGTTTCAACCGACGGTATTGCTCGATCCGATAATGCGGTTTCAACATCTTGAACGCGAACGGAGACCCCGAAAGGGAGCAAGCCGTCAATCCCGCGGTTAAAGGACGCTCTTTTATCGAATTGTCGATTTTGCGCTTGAACAAGGAACAGCCGACAAAACCGATCAGCGTAATGACACTTATAAAAGGCAAAGACAACAACGGCAAGCGGGTGTAGAGATACCCTGTGACGTGAACAAGTCCGAGTTCCAAAATACACCTTGCCCGAAGTTCCGCCGCGACGCGCTCTTTTTTATCAGCCGGATGAACGGAATCAAACTGACGTTCAAACAACTCGTCGGTCGGCAGTCTGCCGTTTGTCAGATACGCGACAAACTCCGCCAACGTCATATATTTGCGAACAAAAATTTTGGAAGACATACAAAACCTCTTTTTAAATCAGGAGGCATATTAGCACACTTAAAAGGAATGATTTAAGCTTATATTTTAATCGGGTTGCGTTGTTTGAAAAAATTTTGTACCTTGTAAAAAGGTAATTTTTGGATAAAAAAGTCATCAAACCGGAAATGTCCTCAAAGGAAAGAAGCATCGGAAAAACTGTTACCCCGATGTTACCCGCAGGATTTTTTAAGGATTGAACAGATATGGGAAAAAGAGGAATTAAACAAATAAAAACAATTAGATAAGTCCAATCTTAAGATATAAAAATTTTTCGCCGTTTTTATTCTTTCTGAACATCCGCCCACCGTCTAGGTGGGTTTTTTGATGGATATTTAGGGACTTTTCAGTATGAATAAAAAATTCATAAAGTTTGTATTTTATTGTCTGGTCTGTATTTGTTTTTTAGGTATTTTATTCAGACCGGTTCGCAGAGTCGAAGTATTTTTTTCGCCGTCTTTTGATTGTGAATCCAATATTATCAACGCGATTTCAAATACTGAGAAAACTTTGGATATTGCCGTTTTTTCAATGACAAACAGGACAATTTTGAATGCGTTGTTAAAAGCGCATGAAAGAGGCGTGCTAATCCGGTTTTTAGGGGATCGGACTATGGAGTTGAACAAACATTCGGTTTTCCCGAAGTTAAAAGAAGCAGGAATCAGTTTTCGTTTTAATGATGCATTTGAATTAGAACATAATAAGTTCGCGATTTATGATGATGATATTGTTTTGACCGGATCATATAATTGGACACGGTCTGCTTCATATTCCAACAGTGAAAACTGTATATTTTTGCATAATGATAAAAAGGTGGTGCAGCGTTATAAGGAGCGTTTTGATTATTTGTGGAAGTTAAATGATGATCCTGCCGTAAAACTGCATGCTGAAATAATCAACAGAAATAAATAAAAAGGATATTTTTAAATTAAAACGATACAATTTGTTATATTTTTCTTTTGTTCCGTCTTGTTAAAATAAGGAGTAAGTTTTATTTGAGAGGATGGAATGTCAACGGCAACTGTTCATGTTTATACCCGGAAAGAAGAAGTTTTTAACAGTATAACACATGGTATAGGAATTTTATTCAGTATCACATGTTTAACTTTGCTGGTAACGCTGTCTTCCATTTACGGAAATATGTGGAGTATTATTTCCAGCTGTGTTTTCGGTTTCAGTATGATGATGATGTATACGGCTTCGACGGTTTACCATGCCGCGGTTCCTTCTGAAACCAAAAAAGTATTGAAGAAAATTGACCATATTGCGATTTATTTTTTAATTGCCGGCACATACACGCCGATTTTGTTGGTGTTAATGCGCAATCCCGTCGGCTGGACGATGCTGGCGGCCGTATGGGGGCTGGCGTTAATCGGAACGGTGTTAAAATTGGTATTGACGAATATAGACGGCCGGTTTTGGTCTGTCGCTCTTTATTTGATTATGGGGTGGCTGATTGTCGGAGCCTTTAAAAATGTTTTGGACGTTTTGCCGCCCAGAGCGATGCTGTTTTTGTTTCTTGGCGGAATTTTTTATACGACCGGCGTCTTTTTTTATGTCTGGAAAAGTCGGCCGTATACGCATGTTGTCTGGCATTGTTTTGTGCTGCTGGGATCAATTATGCATTTTTTTGCTATTTTGTTTTCGTGCGTTTTCGTTTAGGCGGAAATGGTGATTTTTTCTTCTTTTCTTTGCCGGCTGCGGGCTGTATGCTTTGTTTCCGGTATTGTAAAAGAGGGTATTGATGTTGCTGCCTGAATTAAAAGTATTGCTGGCTTCTCCGCGCGGGTTTTGCGCCGGAGTGACGCGGGCTGTTCAGATTGTGTCCATGGCGTTAAAAAAGTTCGGAACGCCCGTTTATGTGCGTCATGAAATCGTGCATAACAAGTATGTTGTGCAGAAACTGGCAGATGAAGGCGCCGTTTTTGTCAATGAGCTTGACGAAGTGCCGGACAAAGCCGTTGTTATTTTTTCGGCGCACGGAGTCCCGCAGTCTGTGGTTGATGAAGCCCGCCGCCGCGGTTTGACAACGATTGACGCGACATGTCCTTTGGTGGAAAAGGTGCACAAAGAAGCCAGGCGGAATTATGAACAAGGGCGCAAAACGCTGCTGATCGGTCATCAGGGGCACCCGGAAGTTATCGGGACAATGGGGCAGATTCCGCCGGGAGAAATAAAATTAATTTCAACGATTGACGATATTGACGGCGTTCCGGCCGAATGGGCGGACCGGCTGGGGTATGTAACGCAGACGACGTTGTCTTTGGACGAAACGGCCGGTTTGCTGCAAGCGCTGCAAAAACGTTTTCCGGCAATCGTCAAGCCGCATCAGAATGATATCTGTTATGCGACGACGAATCGGCAAAAGGCGGTAAAAGCCATTGCCGCGCAGTGTGATCTGCTGATGGTAATCGGTGCGCCGAATTCGTCGAATTCAAAACGGCTGGTGGAGGTCGCCAGAGAATCGGGGTGTTCCCGTTCTATTTTGGTGCAAAGAGCGGCAGAGATTAACTGGGAACATTTATCGGACGTAAAAACGCTGGGGATTACGGCGGGGGCTTCCGCGCCGGAAGTGCTGGTCCGCGAAGTGATCGAAGAATTGGAAAAGAATTTTAAAATTACTTTGTCCGAATATGTTGAAACAGAGGAAAAAGTGCTTTTTCCTTTACCGGAATCTTTACGGGACTGATAGAAAATGGCTGTATACACAACGGTATCCGCTGCGGATTTGACGGCGTTTCTGGCGCAGTATGATTCAGGAAAGCTTCTTTCTTTTTCGGGTATTTCCGAAGGGATTGAGAACAGTAATTACTTTGTGCGGACAACGGCGGGGCAGTTTATTCTGACTCTGTTTGAAAAGCGCGTTAATCCGGACGAGCTGCCGTATTTTTTGAATTTAATGACGCATCTGCGGCAAAAAGGCATTATCTGTCCTTTGCCGATTGCGGGAACGGACGGAAAAACGCTGCGGGATCTGTGTGCGAAAAAAGCCTGTCTGACGACTTTTTTGGAAGGAAAGTCTGTTCGGGATATTTCTCCGGATCATTGTGCCGAATTGGGACGGGCTATGGCGCGCATGCATTTGGCCGGGATTGATTATGCGGGGTATCGTCCGAATGATTTGTCCGTCGGCGGCTGGGAAAAACTGCTGGCAAAAATCGGCCGGTCGGCAGACGCCATAGAAAACGGCATATATGATGAAATGGCGGAAGCTCTTGATTTTTTAAAGAAGAATTTTCCCTCCGGCCTGCCGCAGGGAGTGATTCATGCCGATTTGTTTCCGGATAACGTGTTTTTTACGCGGGATAAATTATCCGGCATTATTGATTTTTATTTTGCATGCAACGACGCTTTGGCTTATGAACTGGCGGTCTGCCTGAACGCCTGGTGTTTTGAAGCGCGGACGGGGCGTTTTTTCCGGGACAAGGCGGAACGAATGATGACGGCTTATCAGCAGATCAGACCATTGACGCCGGAAGAAAAAGACGCGTTTCCTTTGTTGGCGCAAGGCAGCGCTCTGCGTTTTTTGCTGACCCGCTCATATGACTGGCTGAACCGGCCGGAAAACGCTTTGGTCACACCGAAAGACCCGGCGGAATACATCAGAAAACTGCGTTTCCATAAACAAGCCGGGTCTTTTCGCGATTACGGATTGATATAACTATCTGCCGGCTGAAGAAGACTGGCGTGCGACACTTATTGCCGTCTGCTGCTTTTGCTGTTTTTGCAAAGCGGACATCAACGACGGGTGCGTATGCGAAACCTTCAGAGAAGCCGTTGCGGGTTCTTTTTGTTCCATGGCGGCATAAGTCTGGCCGCTTTCATAAGAATACATATTATGATGCGAGGTGTCTTCCTGCGCTTTCCGGACATAAGACGTATAATTGTGCACCTGTTTGTCTAATTTTTCTATAGCCTCTTTGGAAATGGAAAAAGCTTCTCGGGAGGTTAAATATTCGGGAGCAATATTTTTCTGCACATCTTCGGAAATAAAGGCGTATTTCAAAACGTCCTCGGACGAAATGGCGCCCTGCATTGCTTTTTTGTCTTCTTTGGCGCGGTGAGAGGTCAGATAGTAAGAAATGTTGGAAACATGCTGGTTTTCATAGAAGCTCTGATAATGCTTATATCCGTACCAGGTTTTAAAGGCGGCTTCCCCGGCTTTGGTCATATCGCCGGATTTTTCCATTTCGCCGGCAAAGGCCTGATACATCGGAAACTGTTCTACGTGTTTCAGAACTTCCGGGTATTTGTCTTTGATCTGATAAGCGAATTTAGCTTCTTCCGTCCAGGCGGCGGCCTCGGCGGCGCGCTGGAATTTGAATTGGTCGGCGATGTTCAGACCGGCGCTGTCGGCCAGCAGCTGCCCGGATTTTTCATTTTGCACGGCGTGCGTCATTTCGTGAAAAGCCGTCGCGGCCAAAGCGGCCACGCTGCCGTGCTGGCACGGGCAAAGCATAATATGTTTTTGTTCGCCGAACATGCAGCCGTCCATATCGCCGCGAAAAGCGTCAAAGTGCACCGTAAATCCCATGGCCGATACGTCGTCAAGCAGTTTTTTTCCTTCCGGAACAGAGGAAATCAGGTCAAAAACATCAGACAGCAGTTTTTTTTCTTCTTCCTGCGGCGGCCTGCTGTTTTGAAATGCTCGCTGCAAGACGCCTCGGCCCGTATTGACCTGAATATAGTTCAGGTAGCGAACGGACAAAGAATCCTCTAAATCTTTTCGCGTTTTCGGCGGTTCGGGCTCCGCGGGCGTTTTTTTAAAAAGATTTGAGAAAAAACCCATTTTCTTTCCCCTTCATTATAATTGAAGATTTTGCCAGAAATGATAGAATTTTTTTACTTTTTTGTCAATATTTTTCTTTTGCTTTTTTCTTTCCCGCCATGAAATTTCAGGGATTTTTCTTTTGTCGTTTTAGGACTGGAATTTCAGGATAAAAAAAAGTATCTTTAAGTTTAATTAGGTAATAATGGAAAAGGAAAAAAACTGATGGCTGATGCTATTCGTTTTCTGTTGAACGGCGAAAAACGGGAATTGCGTGACGTTGCGCCGTTTACGACCGTTTTGCAGTATTTGCGCACGGTTGAACATCTGACCGGCACCAAAGAAGGCTGCGCCGAAGGCGACTGCGGCGCCTGCACGGTTGTTGTCGGCGAAGCCGTGAACGGCAAAATGCGCTGGCGTGCCGCGAACAGCTGTATTTTGCTGCTGGGGCGCATTGACGGAAAGTATTTGCTGACGGTCGAAGGGGTGAAAAATCCGGACGGCACGTTGCACCCCGTTCAGCAGGCGATGGTCGACATGCACGGCACCCAGTGCGGTTTTTGTTCGCCGGGATTTATTATGTCTTTGTTTACCCTCTATCACTGGGAAGGCGACAAACCCGCGACGGAGGAAGACATTTTTGATATTTTATCCGGGAATTTGTGCCGTTGTACGGGATACCGCCCGATTTTGGACGTTGCGCGTAAGATCGCCTGCGGGAAAAAAGACCGTTTTACGGAAAATGAATCCGAAATCGTCAAAGCTCTGGAAGCCATGCAAAGAACAATCGGCATGGAGTACGAATATAATTCGCAGAAATATTTCGCGCCCAGGTCATTATCCGCGCTGACTGATTTGATCGAAGAATACTCCGACGCCCGTCTGGTCGCGGGAGCAACGGATTTAGGGCTGGAAGTCAGCAAGGAATTTAAAGAATTTCCAGTTCTGATCGGATTAAGCGAAGTTCCCGAATTAAATAAAATCGAAGAAACCGACGATGCTTTGATTATCGGGGCGGCCGTGCCGTATTCGACTTTGGTTAAAACGTTGGAAAAATGGTTTCCGCCGTTTGCCAAGATTGTGCGCCGTATCGGGTCGAATCAGATCCGCACCGTCGGAACGGTCGGCGGTAATATCTGTAACGCCGCGCCGATTGCGGATTCAATTCCGTCATTAATGGCTTTGGGGGCGACGATCCGCTTGCGTTCCAAAGACGGCGTGCGCGATCTGCCGGTTGAAGATTTCTATGTCGGATATCGCCAGACGGTTTTAAAACCGAACGAATTCCTGGAATACGTAACGGTGCCGAAACTGCCGGCGGATCATATTTTTAAAGCTTACAAGCTGGCGCGCCGGCGTGATTTGGACGTTGCGTCGATTACGGGCGCGTTTAACATTAAAATCGACGAAAAGGGAATTGTCACGTTTGCCCGTCTGGGATACGGCGGCGGCGGTGCCGTGCCGCAGTTGGCGGCGAACGCGCAGGACGCTTTGATCGGCCGCCCCTGGACGGAAGAAGTCGTTGATCAGGCGATGGAAGCCATGGTTCAGGACTTTATCAAGCGCCGTCCGAAAGGGGATTACCGTTCGGATATTGCCTTGAATTTGTTAAAACGCGTTTATATTGAAACGACGTCCCCTGAAACCGATCTGGAGGTTTGGAAATTATGAAAACTTTAATCAAAGGCGGCGTCCGCCAGCCTCTGCCGCACGAAAGTGCGCATCTGCATGTGACCGGCGAAGCCGAATATGTTGACGATATTCCCGAATTGCCCGGAACGATAACGGCTTATATTTTAAAAAGCTCCAAAGCGCATGCCAAAATTAAAAAAATTGATAAATCGAAAGCTTTAGCTTTAAAAGGTGTTTATGCCGTATTGGACGCTTCGGACATTCCGGGGCATAATGACATTGCGCCGATTATCCACCCGGAACCCTGTCTGGCCCCGGGCGAAGTCAACTATGTCGGCGAACCGGTGGCGGCCGTTTATGCGGACAATATGGCGATTTGTCGCAAAGCCGCGGCTTTGATCGAAGTCGAATATGAAGAGTTGCCGGCAATCCTGACGATTGAAGAAGCCTGGGAAAAGAAAAGCTTTTTAACCAAGCCTTTGGTCGCCACGATCGGGGATCCCGCAAAGGCTTTAAAGGAAGCCAAACATCGGATCAAAGACGAATTTACGATCGGCGGTCAGGATCACATGTATCTGGAAACGCAGGTCGCTTATGTCATTCCGAAGGAAGACAAGCAGTACATGGTTTACAGTTCGACGCAGAATCCGGCGGAAGTCCAGCGCGGCGTCGCGGATCTGCTGGGGCTGCCGTTTAACATGGTCAAGGTGGAAAACAGACGCATGGGCGGCGGTTTCGGCGGCAAGGAAAGTCAACCGTCGATTTTCGCGGGCGTTGCGGCTCTGGGTGCCTGGAAAACGGGGCGGCCGGTCAAAATCCGTCTGGATCGTGACGATGATATGATTATCACCGGCAAACGCCACCCGTATATTGTTTCTTATGAAGTCGGCTTTGACGACGACGGCCGTATTTCGGCAATGGACGTCGATTACAAAGGTAATTGCGGTTCCGTGATTGACATGTCTTTGCCGGTGGTGCAAAGAACGGTCTGCCACGGTGAAAACTGTTACTATATTCCGAACTGCGTTATCCGCGGTCATTTGTGCAAAACGAACACCGTTCCGAACACGGCGATGCGCGGGTTCGGCGCGCCGCAGGGTATGGTCGGCATGGAAGGTATTATCGAACGGATTGCTTTTTACTTGAAAAAAGATCCGCGCGAAATCCGCCGCATTAATTTCTACGGAACGACGGACAGAAATGTCACGCCGTATCACCAGACGATTGAAGACAACGTTATTCAGGAATTGTTCGACCGTGTGGAAAAAGAAGGCGAATACGACAAACGCCGTGCGGAAATTATCGAATACAACAAAAAATCGCCGTATGTCAAAAAAGGTATTGCGATGTCGCCGTTAAAATTCGGCATTTCGTTTAACAAAGTCAATCTGAATCAGGCCGGCGCTTTGGTCTGCGTTTACACCGACGGCAGCGTTTTGATCAATCACGGCGGCACGGAAATGGGGCAGGGCGTCAACACGAAAATGTGTCAGGTTGCCGCGGAAGTGTTTTCCATTGATGTTGAACATATCCGCGTAACGGCGACGGCGACGGACAAAGTGCCGAACACGTCGGCAACGGCGGCTTCGACGGATTCGGATATGAACGGCATGGCGGTGAAAAACGCGATTGACAACATTAAAAAGACGCTGGTCGAATGGGCGGCGAAGCATTGGGACGTTGCCGAAGAGGAAGTCGTATTTGAATCCAACAACGTTTATATGGGCAAAAAAGCCAAACTGGCTTTTCCTGCTTTTGTCAAGGAAGCCAATCTGAATCGTGTTCCGTTGTTTTCTTCGGGCTTTTATAAAACGCCCAAGATTCATTTTGACGCGGAAACGATGACGGGGCGTCCGTTCCTGTACAGTTGTTACGGCGTGTGTATGGCCGAAGTCGCCGTTGATATTCTGACCGGTGAATCGCATGTTTTGCGGGCGGATATGATTTACGACGCCGGCATGTCGTTGAATCCGGCGATTGATATCGGACAGGTCGAAGGCGCCTTTATCCAGGGATTGGGCTGGGCGTTGCTGGAAGATTTGAAATGGGATAAAAACGGCAATCTGACGACGCATTCTCCGACGACGTACAAAATTCCGACGGGACGCGATCTGCCGGCGGTCTTTAATGTTCAGCTGTTGGAAAAACCGAACAAGGAACCGACGATTTTTAATTCCAAACCGACGGCGGAACCGCCTTTGATGCTGGGGATTGCCGTATGGCTGGCCGCGCGCGACGCGGTGGCGGCTATCGCGGATTACAAACTGCGCGTTAATCTGGATATGCCCTGCACGCCGGAAAGAATGCGCAAAGCAATCAAAGACATTCAGTCCCGCTACTGCCCGTAGGGTGGCGGCGCCACGGGCATAACGCCCTCC
>ULQL01062823.1_pt1 | contig 21137 bp, 27 predicted proteins | sample 1954411 | NCBI WGS metagenome assembly ULQL01 (sample SAMEA4835654, study PRJEB28245) | human gut metagenome | biome: gut microbiome; material: fecal sample | place: Denmark | collected 2008 | reverse complement strand
GGGGGGGCATATTTTTAACAAAACTGTAACATTTGAAAAACGCGGAAACGATTGGGGAAACGAATCTGTTAAAAGCAAAAAAGAAGAAAAAGACAAAGGTTTTGATAAGCACGTAAAAGAAGAAAAATGTTTCGTTGATCTGTCCGCCGTTTTTTTGCGAGCAAACGACATCTGTTTCAAATGAAAAGGGGAGCGAAAAGTGATTTGGTCGTTTTTGATAAAAAAAAACCACCGGATCTGTTCAATCCGGTGGGCGGCGTTTTGAAAAATTCCGGTTAACGGCCTGTGCGGGCGGCGGCAGCTTTGGCGATCAGAACGGATTTCTGCGGCTGTGCTTTTTTGCGTTCCGGATCGACATATACCATGTCGTCCGTCCAGGGGATTAATACCTTTTTGGAATCGCCGGTCTGCATCTGCGCCACCTGCGGATCCATAACTTTGTGGTGCAGTTCGTCGTGCGGTTTGATCGGCATTAAAATCAGATTGGAAAATTCATTCAGGCCGCCGCCGTGAATCGGCAGTTTATGATGAACGTTATAACCGACGGGAGCATGTCCCTTTTTAACTTGTTCGATCTGTTTGTCCGTCAATCCCAGATCACGCAAAGCCGGTTCCATCGTCGCGCCGATATGTTTTAAAAATTCCTTGCGCACCGAATCGAAACCGCTGCGCCGTCTTTTGCGGGTTTGTTTGTCCGGAACGGTCCATTCGACTTCCTTTAATTTAAAGCCGTTGATTTCCGTAAACGGGAATTTTCCCGCCTGAGCATTTAACTGTGCCGCCGTTTTTACGGGTTTACCTTTTTTGCCGTTTGATTTGCGCTTGGCGTGCACCAGACCGTATTGCTTAACCATAAAAATCACCCTTTCCAAAAGAAGTCTTTATGATTAAAACTTTGCCACAAAAAATATTTTTTGTCTATTTTTTTATCTTGTCAGCTGCATTTTTTGTAAAACAGACGGTAGAACGGGCTGTTTTAAGGCGGCCTGAACGCGTTGTTTTTCCGACGGCGGTATGAAAATGCTGCCGTCCGGAACGGGCATCTTGACGATTTTTGTTTCCCCTTCCTGCATTTTGCAGATCTGCAGGTCGGATACTTTGTGAATATCGGTGTGATACGGATCGTTTTTAATCAGGATAAAATTGGAAAATTCGTTTTTTCCGCCGCCGGCCAAAGGCAGTTTGTGATGAACGTTGTATCCGTTCGGCGCGTTGCCTTTTCCCATTTCGGCGACCGCTTTGTCGGACAGTCCCAGCGCCTTTAAAAGCGGCGCCTGTGTTTTGGCCAGATTTTGTAAGAAAGCTTTGCGCTGCGGGCCGAAAGACCTGCGCAGCTCTTTGACGCGCTTTTTCCCGACGGCCGTATAAGAAACGTCAATAACGGGAATGTCATGCACTTTGTCGGGCAGGGCGGCAATTTTTTCGGCCCGTTCCCGTTCCTGCTGCGCCGCTCTTTGGGCGCGGCGGGCTTCTTTTTCCGCTTTGGTCGGTTTGTGATGAATGTAATCCGTCATTGTCAGCGTCCTTTCCCTGCGGCGGCCAAAAGCGCCCGCCGATTTATTTCGTCGCTGACTTCGGCAAAAGAGGTGTTTTTGTTCTTTCCGTAAGTTTTGCGGCCTTTTTTTGCCCATTTTTCCAAAAATTTGTACTGCGGCGAAGGAACAAAGACGGGAGTCTGCGGATCGGGAATAACGACCGATTTTTTGTTGCCTTCCTGCATACCGCGGATCTGCGGGTTGATCAGGTGATAATGCATCATGTCGTGATACGGTTCGCGGCGAATCAAAACCAGATTGGAAAAATCGTTTGTGCCGCCGCCGTAAATCGGCAGCTTGTGATGCGTATTAAATCCATGTGGCGTAAAGCCGTTTTCCATGCCGGCAATCTGCTTTTTCGTAATGCCGGCCGCCAGTAAAGCCGGCCGCTGCGTTTTAGCCAGAAACTTGATGAATTCCGCCCGTTTTTCCTGTTCAAATTCCAAACGTCGCGCGGTGCGTTCCTCCTTTGACGGGACGCGGAAAATTACTTTTCTGCACGGAACGCCCAGAAAACTGTCGGGCATTTTTGAGGCGGATACGGGACGTTTTTGTGTCGGTTTTCTTTTGTTTTTCTGCCGCTTTTGATGCAGGAAACGATCGGATTTTTTTGTGATGAAAGGCTTTTGCGGAAAATCTGACATAAAAAAGAATCCTTTTCGTTTTTTGCGCACCCGGTTCATTTAGAGGCTTGCCTGAGTCCTTATAAAAAGAGTATACCATATTAAAAGAAGACTACAAGAGTTTTGACAAAAAAATATTTTTTCGAAAAAAAAGAAAAGTTTTGGGCGGAAAATGAACAAAAAAGAAACGGGAATTGTTGCCTGCCAGGGAGTCATGGGGGCGTTCGCACATTTGGCGGCAAAGGAAATCTTTCCTCAAAAAGAGGTTTGTTTCTACGCGACTTTTGAAGACGCGCTGAACGCGGTTGCCGGCGGACGGGCGGACTGCGCCGTGCTGCCGGTTGAAAATTCTGCCGCCGGCCGGGTTGCGGACATGCACCGTTTGATGGGAAAAACGGAATTATATGTCATCGCTGAACATTTTCTGCGGATTCGGCATTGCCTGCTGGGAATGCCGCAAGCCCGCGCGGAAGATGTTAAAATCGTCCGTTCTCATACACAGGCGCTGTCGCAGTGCGCCGCGTTTTTAAAAAAGCTGAACGTCAAAACCGAATCGACGGGCAACACGGCCGCCGCCGCGCAGGAAGTCGCCGCATCGGGGCGAACGGATATCGCGGCGATCGCTTCGCAAGCGGCCGCGGAATTGTACGGATTGAAAGTGTTGCGGGCCGGTATAGAAGATTCCGATCTGAACACAACGCGGTTCTGGGTGCTGGCGCGCAATCCCGCCGAAAGGGTTGACCCGGCGCTGGCAGTGACTTCTTTTATATTCTGGGTAAAAAACAAACCGGCCGTTTTATACAAATGTCTGGGAGGATTCGCAACAAACGGGATTGACCTTTTGCGTCTGGAAAGCTACGTTGATCCCGAACGTTTTTTGACTTCCGCCGGTTTTCTGGTCGACGTTGCGGCTCATGCCGGTTCGGATTCCTTTAAAAGAGCGTTTGAAGAATTGGCTTTTTTTTCTGAAAAAGTAAAAATTCTGGGAACTTATGCCGCTGATCCGTATCGGGCGGAAATGAAAAAACGACAACAGGAGAACCTCGGGTGAAAAAAGTATTATGCGCTTTGATCCTTTTGGCTGCGGGAACTTTTCCGGCTTTTGGCGCTGATGGCGACGACGGATTTTATACCCGCGCGGATATCGGATATGTCTATGGAACAGGGAACGGCGTAAAAAAAGGATATGCGGCGCAAACCGGCTTCGGACAGAAATGGGGCGGTTTCCTGCGCAGCGAATTTACGTTTGAATATACGCGCGCCCGGTTAAAAGGCCCCGACGCCTTTGACAAAACCGGGCAGACCGTTCGTTCCCGCCTGCCGTCATGGGCGGCGATGACGACGACTTACGCCGATTTGTTTTCCTATAAAGGCATAACTCCTTATATCGGTGCGGGAATCGGCGTTTCACGCAACGATATGCCCGATATGGTCGTCAACGGACGGCAGAAATTCGGCGATACGGTTTTTCGTCTGGCTTGGAAAGCCGTCGGGGGCGTGGGTATTGATCTGCCGGAAAATCTGGTGCTGGATATCGGTTATGTTTATGCCGATCTGGGGCGTTTTTCCACAAAGGCCGTTTTCGGCCCCGCTATGCATCAGGACGTAAAAGTGCGTAAAGTTTATATCGGCCTGCGTTACAATTTTTAACCGGAGCGGTTTTCTGTGATACACGATTTCTTGTTTTTTACCGTTTTGCATCAGCCGTTGTGGATATGGCTGATGTTTTTGGGAATCGTCTGTGCGGTTTTGTTTCTGGATTTGGGAATTCTGGAAAAAAAAGCGCAAGAAATCAGCGCGAAAAAAAGTCTGCTGCTGTTTTCAACGTATGCCGCCATTGCCTGTTTGTTCGGCGGCTGGATCCATTGGTATTTCGGCGAAGAAATGGCGTCGGAATTCTTTATGGGCTACATCGTCGAAATGGGGCTGTCGATTGATAACGTTTTTGTGATTTCTCTGGTTTTTTCCTATCTGGCGATTCCGCGTCCTTTGCAACACCGCGTTTTATTCTGGGGGATTTTAGGGGCGGCCGTGCTGCGCGGCATTATGTTCGTCATCGGGGCGGAGATTTTGGACAGATACGATCCGGTGCTGCTGATTTTTGCGGTATTTCTGATTTATTCGGGATTAAAAATGCTGTTGTCGGACGAACCGGCGATCAATTTATCCGACAGCCGTATGCTGCGTTTTTTCCGTCATTATCTGCGGGTGACGAACGAACTGCACGGCGAACATTTTTTTGTCAAGCAGCCGTCGCAGTCCGAACCGGGAAAAATGAAGTGGTATGCGACGCCTTTGTTTTTGGCGCTTTTGCTGATTGAATTCGGCGACGCTTTGTTCGCGATCGACAGCGTGCCCGCCATGTTGGCGGTATCTCATGAAACATTTGCGGTTTATTCCAGCGATATGTTTGCCGTTTTGGGGCTGCGGGCGCTTTATTTCCTGTTGTCCGCCGCTATGCATCGTTTTTCTTATCTGCAGCCAGCCTGCGCGATTCTGCTGGTGGCGATCGGAATCAAAGTGTTTATCGGCGAATTCTTTTTCAAAGTGGACGACCGGATTTCTCTGCTGGTCACCTTTATTCTGCTGGCCGGCGGCGTTTTGCTGTCTTTGTTTAAAACGGCGGAGAAAGAAGAACAGAAAGAAAAAACGGCAGAAATGCAGTCGCAGCGCAAAGCGTCTTGAAATTTATTTTTGCCCTTTTAGAATCGTGCTACAATAACTTTTTGCATAAAGTCAAAGAGGTGCCGGTGAAGTTTATTCTGTTTTTCCTGATGTTTTGTCTGGCGGCCTGTTGTGCGCCGGTTCCGGTTTTAAACGAAAAATATGATTTATGGATCTACGCGCGGTATATCGTGACCAATGACGGCGTATTGAAAAACAAATATGTCGGCATAACGCGGGACGGAAAAATCGGCGATATTTCAAGCCGGAAACCGCAGCATGAAACAATTATCGACGCCGGACGGCACATTTTGGCGCCGGGATTTATCAATGCGCACGATCATCTGGCGTACAATCACCGCGGGCCGTATTACGAATATTCTTTTCCCCGTATGGAACGGTATAATCACCGCCGGGACTGGAGCGGCGGCTGCCGCGGTTATGAAAAGCGGCAGAACGCCAAGACCGGCCGTCCCGAATTTTTAATCTGGAACGAACTGCGCCAAGTCGTCGCGGGAACGACAAGCAATGTAGGCACCGGCGGATATCCGGGATTTCTGCGTAATTTCGGCGATGTGCCCAACGAAGGGCTGAATCTGCCCAAAACGGTATGGAGCGATACGTTCCCTTTAAAAGACAATGATAAGTGCAAATACATGATGCCGAAAGGGGACGGTTATCCGTTCCACCCGAAAAACAAACCGGACGTTGTTTATATCGTTCATGTCGCCGAAGGCAAAGACGCTTTTGCGCGCAACGAATTTGTAAATATCAGCTCCGATGAGGGAAAAAGAAACAATATTCTGGGGGAAAACATCGGTTTGATTCACATGGTCGGTGTTTTGGAGCAGGATATTAAAAAAGTGGCCGACGCCAAAGCGACGGTGATCTGGTCACCGCGGTCCAATTTCGCTCTGTACGGCGTGACGGCGCCGGTGTCTTTGATGAAAGATTACGGAATTAATCTGGCGCTGGGGACGGACTGGGCGTATTCCGGATCCGTGCATATTCTGGAAGAATTAAAGGTCGCCGCGGATTACAATGCCAAATACCTGAATAATATTTTCACGGCCAAAGAGCTGTGGCAAATGACAACGGTCAATCCCGCGAAACTGATGCAGTTGTCGGATCAGATCGGCGATATTCGCCCGGGCATGCAGGCCGATCTGGTTTTGTTTAACGCAGAAAATAGACGGTTCAAGACGGACGAAGACATTTATAAGGCCGTGATCGGCATGGATTCGTCGAAAACGGAACTGGTGATGCGCGGCGGAACGATTCTGTACGGCAAATGGAAATTGCTGGACGGGGTGATTTCTGATATTCCCGGAGATACCGACGAATTTTTCGGTGAAAAATATTATATCGGCACGACGGTTGAAACGGGGTATTCTTATCAGGAACTGCTGGCGGCAAATAAAAAAGCGCAGACTTACCGCCTGTTCCCGGATTTAAGGAAAAAGAAAACGCCGATTGCTTATCCGGTCAGTCTGAAAAACCGGCTGTATCCTTCGGCGCCGACGTGGACGGGGATAACTTCGCCGTCTGATCCCGACGGAGACGGCGTAACGGCGGGCGACAGCGACGCGGGGTATTTTAATCCGCTGCGTCCGGTCGATCTGACGGATAACGGCGGGAAACAGACGCGGGCGCGCCGTCAAAACAAAAAATAATTTTCTCCTCTTGAAAGAAGAAAGAAGCGGGACTATATCCCTTTTATCAGGATATCGCCGCACAGGGGTGTTCTGGTGACGGGTGTCTTTTGGAACCCGCCGGTTATTTGCTCATTTTTAGGAGAAATACAATGGCTTTATTAACGTCTAACAATCCGTTTATGCTTGGTTTTGATTCTTTGGAACGCATGCTTGACAGGGCGGCGAAAAATTCGGAAAGTTATCCGCCGTACAACATTGAACAGATTGATCCGTCCCATTTGCAGATTACGATTGCCGTCGCCGGTTTCGCCGAAGAGGATTTAACGATTGAAGTCGAAGACAAGCAGCTGGTAATCCGCGGCCAGCATGTCGAAGACGAAAACGCGCCGGCGCGCCAGTATTTATACCGTGGCATTGCCGCTCGCCAGTTCCAGCGTTCCTTTATTCTGGCTGACGGAATCGAAGTGATCGACGCGCATTTGGACAACGGTCTGCTGCATATTGATTTGAAACAGAACGAACCCGAATCAAAAGTCCGTCAGATTAAAATTTCTAAAAAAGATCACGATAAAAAGATCGAAAAAACGCCTGAAAAGGCAAAAATAGAAAAGAAATCTTCGTAAACTTCTCAAAGCAGCAAAGGAGGTCGTCGTGCTGATCAAAACAGATAAAAAAGACATAACGACCGACGATTTGGCCAGGTTGGGCGTGAATTCCGTCGCGTACATCAAAAAAAAGATCGTCGATAATCGCAAAATGTGGTTCATTTATGCGGCCGAAGGGACAGAATTAGCCTATACAGACGATGAAAATAAGGCTATATCTCTGGTCATTGATAATGAACTGATACCGGTGAGCGTCCATTGACACATACTGCGAACAATACCTGCATCAGATGCGGGAAACCTTTACAGCTCTGCGTTTGTACGAACGCAGAGCCTTTTGATAACCGCCATTTTGTGCTGATTTTGCAGCACCCGCAGGAACAGGATAAAGAACTGGGAACCGCGGGAATTATCTGTTCCATGCTGAAAAATTCCCGGCTGGAAATCGCGTTGTCGCGTCCCGGTCTGAATGCCGTTTTAAAACGTCCGGCCGATCCGAAAAAATGGGGCGTTCTGTATTTGGGGGCGCAGAATGAAACGCCTGTCGCACCGGGGCTGTACGCCTTAAGCCGCAAGGGAAATCTGCTGGATAACACGGCCGAATGTCTTGAAAAATTGGAAGGCGTTATTCTGCTGGACGGATCGTGGAGCCAGGCAAAGGCTTTGTGGTGGCGCAATCCGTGGCTATTGAAAACGCAGCGCCTGCTGTTGGTGCCGCAAAAGCGGTCTTTGTACGGCCGGCTGCGCAAAGAACCGCGCAAAGAAAGCGTTTCAACGCTGGAAGCCTGCGCTTTATGTCTGGATTATCTGGGCGAAGATCCGCGGATATCCGCCGGCTTGACGGACGCTTTCGCCCGGCTTTTGGAAAAATACAAAGCGCTGCGCGCCGGCGCCGCGCCAGACAAAAGATGATTTTGATTTTTTGAAAAACTTCTTTTATCCTGAAAACAGGTTAAATGTTTCAGGAGAATTTAAAATGTCCGAATTAAAACTGGCCGAAATCGCCATCGTCATTTCCAACCGTGAAAAATCCGCATGCCCCGTTAATGACCTTTTGACGCAGTACGGGGATTATATTATCGCCCGCATGGGGGTGCCGCATCGTTCCCGCCAGATGTTTATTATTTCTGTCGTTATGGAAGCGCCCGCGGAAAAAATCACGCAGCTGTCCGACGAATTGAACAAACTGGGAAATATTCAAATAAAAACGATGATGATCTGAGGCATTTTTTAGACAAAAAATACCTTTATTTGCCAAAAAAGGTGTGTTAGGCTGTTTATCAGTTGCACACCTTTTTTTATACAGGATTTTTCATGGTAAAAGAATACACCCATACAAAACGCGCCCGCCGGGGAAATGCCGGGGCGCAGTATGGTTACAACAACGGGCGTCCGGCCAAAACGGCGGACAGGGAACGCGCCGCGCGCGGACAGTTTGACTTTGACGTCATCAACGGCTTTCGTTTAAAAGAGGTCGAATTTAAGTCGCCGCCCAAAAAACAGCGCGAAGCGATGCGCGAACAGTTTAAAAAGGAAGTCCGGCCGGCCTTTTTAAAATACGTTGCCGAACATTTTGAAAAGGAATTGCGCGCTATGGGGATTTCGGATACCGGTCTGGCTACCATGCGCAAAGGGTACAGCGTCAACGGGTACAACGTTCACCATAAACTGCCGATTCATGGCGGCGGCACGAATGATTTTAAAAATCTGATTATTATGCCGATCAAACCGCATGACGAGCTGCATCATGACGTTATTGATCCGCAGATCAAGAACCAGAACTTAAACGCGGGCGTGAAAATCAAGCTGCCGTGGAGCGACGATATGGTCTGGAAACGTCCGGTTCGGTCGCGCGAACAGCTGAATACGGCGGTTGTTCAAATGGCGCAAAAACGTCAAGGGCGTTAAAAACCGTTGAAGAAACGGATTTTCTCCTCTAGAATACACCGAAATTGGTTTACCACTGTTTAGGAAAGAATAATGATTGAAGATATTCTGAAAAAACTGGCCGACGATGACGGCGCGATGATTGTCCGTCCCGCTTCCAGCAAAGATCTGGCTCAATGTCAGAAGGATATGGCCGAAATCGGCCTGCCGCCCGTTCCGCAGGGATATATTGATTTTTTAAGGGAAGTCAACGGCTTTGCCTGGAACGGCATTGAATTTTTCAGCACCGATCAGGTAACGGATCCCGAAAGCAATTATACGTTAAACGATATCGTAACGGCGAACGAAGATTTTTCCGAATACAATGACGATCTGGAAGGCTGCGTTCTGCTGGGCCGCGCGGACGATGATCTGTATGTTTACAACACGGCTAACGAAAAGTACGAAGTCCTGGATTTTACGGGCCATGACGTCATGGAAGATTTCGATGCTTTTGACGCCATGTTTGAAGGTGTCGTTTCTCCCCGGTTGTAATGCTTTGTTAGTTTCCGATTTCGATTTTGTTCTGCCGAAGGAAAGGATAGCTTCCCGTCCGGCGGAACCGCGGGAATCCGCCGGGTTGTTGCATGTCTGCCCGCCGGATTCTTTTATTGACGGCCATATTTCCGATTTTCCGTCTTTGCTGCGGCCGGACGATTTGCTGGTTTTCAATGATACCAGAGTGATTCCCGCGCGCTTGTTCGGCAAACGCGCAAACGCCGCGATTGAAGCGACGCTGTTTAAGGCGATCGGTTTGAATCAGTGGGAAGCTTTGGTTAAAAATGCGCGCCGTCTGCGTGAAAACGACGTCGTGTGTTTTTACCCGCCGAACGATCCGCAGGCCGATCCGTTGGAAGCACGCGTTCTGGGCCGCGGTGAAAGCGGTACGGTCGTGCTGGAGTTTTTGACGGATTCTTCCGTTTTGTTCGCCGCGCTGGAAAAGTACGGCGTTATGCCTTTGCCGCCGTATATTCATCGGGAAAAGGCAGGCTACGAAGACGATAAAAGAAATTATCAGACGGTGTATGCCGTCCATGACGGCGCCGTTGCCGCGCCGACGGCCGGTCTGCATTTTACAAAAGAGTTACTGGCGAAGATTGACGCGATGGGCATTGAAAATGTTAAAATTACGCTGCACGTCGGCGGCGGGACTTTTCTGCCGGTAAAAGCGGAAGATACCAAAGATCATGTTATGCATGCGGAATTCGGGAATATCTCGCCTCAAAACGCCCGTTTGCTGACGCAGGCGAAACATGACGGTCGACGGATCGTTTCAATCGGGACGACGGCTTTACGGCTGCTGGAAAGCGCCGCGGATGAAACGGGAACAATCCGGCCGTTTCATCAGGAAACGTCTATTTTTATCACGCCGGGATATAAATTCAAAGCGGTTGACGCTTTGTTTACGAATTTTCATCTGCCGTGTTCCACTTTGTTTATGCTGGTTTGCGCTTTTTGCGGAACAGCGTGTATGAAGGCCGCTTATCAGCACGCGATACAAAGCGAATACAGGTTTTTTTCTTACGGGGACGCCTGTTTTTTAGAAAAATGCTAAAGTATATTGATTAAAACTTGCACTTTTCTTGAGATTATTTTAAAAGTATATTGATTAAAACTTGCACTTTTCTTGAGATTATTTTAAAAGTATATTGATTAAAACTTGCACTTTTCTTGAGATTATTTTATAAGAAACCCCGTAACATTTGATCAGGAGATGATAATGTCTGAATCTTTTACAAATGAAGATCTTTTAGCTTTTACAACGGAAATCGTTTCTGCACATGTTTCCAACAATGAAATATCTGCAGCCGATCTGCCGAAATTAGTTCAGGACGTATACCGCGCTTTAGCCGGTATTATTGCGCCGGAACCTGAAGTAGAACAGCTGCAGCCTGCTGTGCCGGTTAAAAAGTCTGTTTTTCCGGATTATATCGTTTGTTTGGAAGACGGTAAAAAATTAAAAATGCTTAAACGTCATTTAAAAACAGCTTATAATATGACTCCGGAAGAATATCGCACACGTTGGAACCTGCCGGCGGATTATCCGATGGTTGCCCCCAATTATGCGGAGCGCCGCTCCGGATTGGCCAAAAAGATAGGCCTGGGAATGCGTTCTAAAAAATAAAAAAGAAGGCATTACTTTCGAGTGATGCCTTTTTTTAAGGAGTAACGTTTGAAAAAACAAAACCGTTTCTGGGAAACTAAAAAACTGTCGGAAATGACACATGAAGAATGGGAAGCTTTGTGTGACGGTTGCGGCAAATGCTGTTTGGAAAAGGTTGTTTTTGAAGACGACGGAACGTTGGCGTTTACAAATATTGCCTGCCGTTTGCTGGATCGCGTCGCCTGCCGGTGTCGGCATTATGCAAAACGCAGTCGTTATGTCCCGGAATGTAAACGAATCAGTCCGGAAAATCTGAAATATTGTTATTGGCTGCCGAAAACGTGCGCTTATCGTTTGCTGGACGAAGGGCAGCCTTTGCCGGTATGGCACCCGTTAATTACGGGGTCGCCGTTAAGCGTGCATCAGGCAGGTATGTCCGCCGCGGGACGGTGTGTTTCCCCAAAACCCGAAGAAGAATTTCAAAATTATATCGTGGATTGGGACGATTTATGATTAAAGAAAACCGGCAGACAACGGCGGCGGTTTGCTATCAGGGAACAAAAATTCCCGTTACGATCGAACGCAATCCGCAGGCAAAACGCGTCCGTTTAAAGCTCAGCCGCAAATCCGGCGGAATTGTTTTGGTTCTGCCGCTGCGGGCTTCTCAGCGGGTCGGTATGGCTTTTGCCCAAAGCAAGGCGGACTGGATCGCAGCTCAGCTGAACAGTCTGCCGCGGAAAAACATTTTTCAAGACGGCATGCCGTTATCTTTTTTGGGAACGCAGGTTGTTATTCATCATTCTCCGTCTGCGCGGCGCGGCGTCTGGCTGGACGGAAATGTGATCTGGGTGTCGGGGCGGGCGGAGCATCTGCCGCGGCGCGTTCAGGATTTTTTAAAAAAGGAATTTGCCGTTTATGCCTTGAAAAAAGCGCGGGAAACGGCCGATCTGGTTAAAGTGAAAGTACAAAAGGTCACCATACGCGACACGGTGTCCCGGTGGGGCAGCTGTTCGGGATCGGGGCATTTGAGTCTGTCCTGGCGGTTGGGACTGGCGCCGCGGTTCGTTGCGGATTATGTGATTGCGCATGAAGTTGCGCATTTGGTGGAAATGAATCATTCCGATGCGTTTTGGCGGGTTGTCGCCGGGTTATGTCCGGTATACCGAAAAGCTGAACTGTGGCTGAAAAAAAATGCGGCTTATTTATACAGTTTTGGCGGCGGAGAGGAAAAACAGTCATGTTGAAGAAATTATCGGTTTTAATTTTTATCACTTTTTGTTCTGCCTGCTCTTTTTTCCGGCCGTCTGTTTTATCTGCCGCCCAAAAAGGGGAATGGAAAAAAGTTTCCGTTCTGGCCGAGCAAAACAATGACGTCAATATTTCCGACACCGACGGTATGACGCCGTTGATGCTGGTGGTGGAACGGGGAAACTGGGACGAATTGAACAAAACGGAATCGCGGCCGGAAAATATTTTTCAGGCGTTGGAAACTTTTTCCGCTTTGAAACAATCGCCCGAATATGCGGCATTAAAAGCTTTGTTGGCCGCGGGCGCCGATATTAACGCTACGGACATTCGCGGACGCACGGCTTTGATCATTGCCGCGCAAAAGGAAAATGCGGTCGCCGTTTCCGCGCTTTTAAAAAATAATGCCGATCCTTCAATCCGGGATATGTATGATTATACGGCTCTGTCTTATGCGGAAAATCAGGAAATTATCCGGCTGCTGGTTCAAGCCGGAGAACGGAAAAATTAAAAACCGTTCTGCCAGCCTTTGGCGGCGCGGCTGTATTTTTTGTTCCATTCGTTTTTAATCAGTCCGGTCGTCTGATACTGTTCCATTAATCGGGTCAGCAAATATGTTTTTTCCGTCGTCCGCGGCAAAATGTAAATGCCGGCGATTGTCGGCGTTTTGCAGCCGGTGGTTTCGGGAAAGCTGAAGGGTTCTCCGGTAATGCGGCATTTAGCCATGTCGGCGAAAATACGCGCTTCCATATAGGCGCCGCTGTAACCGTACCTGTCCGAAAAATCGGCCAAAGGCGGATTGGAAAAGCGCGTTCTGATCCGTTCAAACAGCGCTTTATGCCGGTCTAAAACCGGCCCGTTTCCTTTAAGAAGTTCTTTAAAATCTTCTAAAACGACAGGATTTTTCCACCCGCCGCCGAACAGCAGGAACGTATGCGGCATTCGGACGTTTTCGGGAATAAAGGACAACGTGTACAGAAACGTATAAGCGCTGAGATATTCAATTGTCCGAAGCGTATTTTTAAATCCGTATTCTCTTTGCGCGGCTTGCAGATCCAGACGATACCAGCCGGGATCCGAAGATTTCGGCGGCGGCTGCAAATAAAAATTTTTACCTTCGTTTGTAACGGCGGCCGTATCAAACAATTCGGATAAAAGCTCCATGACGATTTGTCCCTGCCGGCCGTAACGACCGTCCGGATCGTACGGTTCGCCTTTGGCCGAACGGACCAGCATGTCGGCGAAATGATTAAAGGGGCCGATATCCCAGCCCTGCGTAACGTCCCGGTGATCGTTTGTTTCGGATATAATGGCGATATTACCGGTATTGCCCGCATTGCAGAAAGCAACGGGAAAAGCGCCTTTTTCCCGCAGATCGGCGGCGATATGCCGATTGTGGACAGGAGCCAGAGGCGCCGCTTCTCCGCCGTTCATTAAATCGTCGGAACGGAAATCATAAATTACCGGCAGATCGGTCAAGTCGGCCAGACGAACCGCATCGGCAACCTGCAGGGTATAAGGCTGCTGCCGTCCGGCAATGGAAGGCGGAAAATGTCCGCATGTCTGCCCGTGCCAGCCGACGGCGGCAATGTCCGATTTGTTAATTCCGGACTGATCGCACAAAGCGTTAACCGCCTGTGCCGTTAAAAGCGTGTAGTTTTTTAAAACGCGTTCAAAAAACGGATTGTTTTCCAAAAACACCGGATCGCCGTCATGCGCGGCAATTTGAGCGCGCAGCCGTATGACGTCATCGGTTAATTCCGCCGGATACTGCCGGGTGCAAAAAGCCAAATCTTTGATGTGTCCGTTGTCAAATTCGCATAAAACCGCATCAACGGCGTCCAAAGAATTGCCGGTCATAATGCCGATTGTTTTTATAGACAAGGCTTCCTCTTGCGAAAGATTATTTTAACGGCAGCGGCGTGACCTTATACTGACCGGGAGCCAGCTTTGCCGCGTCTGTTTTGACGCCGTATTCCTGCTTGGGCTGTCCCGAAGCCGTTGTCGGCGTCGTCGGCGTTTCCTGCGGACCTTTGGGCAGAACGAATTTTTTCGGATCCGACGGGAAAGCGTTTTTCTGGAAACGCATCAGCATATATCCCGCGCCGCCGCCGTATGCGGGCCCCGCGACGCCGAACGAATAATTCGCCCCGATTACGCCGTAATCCAAATCGACATAATCAATGGCAAACACGTTTGAAACCATTGAATCCGAAGTCGTCGTAAATTTACAGACATAACCGGTATCTTCCATTAAAACGTAATCCGGTGATTTGACGAACAAAGCGTTTGCCGAGCTCATGCATGCCGGGCGGACAGCGTTGAAATGCATGTTGTAATCCAAAGCGACATTAATGATCTGCGCGTCTTTCTGCAGTTTAACGCTCAGGATTTTCGCGGAATCAATAACGACGGTTGCCGGCGTGACGCCCGCTTTGATGTTAAATTGAATGTAGTTTTCAAAGCACATTCTGGAATTCGGATCGGCGTCGCAGATTAAAACGGTTGTTTCCACATTATTGTCAAACAGGTTCAACAGGCTGTTGTATAAAAATTCACGAGTCATATTTGTTCTGGCCGGCGCGCATTGCTGAGAACGGCAGACGATAACGGAAGACGGCGCTTTGGGCGTAACGATTGTACGCTGGGTAAACGGATCGGGCAGCCCTGCCAGGCCGCAGGCACCGATTAATGCCGCCGTTGCCGTGATAACAAGCGTTTTAACGGAAATATGAAAGTGTTTGGGCACGTCGAACCTCTTCAACTTAACCTGATTATTTTGTTTACGATAACAGGACTTTCTTACGAAAAGATAAAAAAAGAGTCGGTATGACCCGACTCTTTTGATTTTTTATCAGCCTTTTACGACTTCCGCGGCGGTTTTGCCGACGATTTCCCTGTACATTTCGGGATCCGTCGCGCCTTCCGAAGAAAACAGAATAATAACGCTGTTTTCGTCCAGTTTTAACGCTTTGCGGAATTCGGGATTTTCACATGCCGTGACCAGACCGGCCAGTCCGGAAACACCCGATTCACCGGAAACGACGGGAGTTTCGGCACATTCTTTATTCGCCAGATCACGCATCATGACGGGAATCAGCGTATCGGGAATAGTCATAAAGCCCGTGGCGTATTCTTTTAAAATATCCAAAGCCAGCAGCGACGGTTCCCCGCATGACAATCCGGCCATAATCGTTTCCAGATCGCCGTGAATGACGGTATATTCGTCATTTTTAATGCTGGCATACAGACAGTCCGCGTTTTTGGGTTCAACGACCGTAAACAGGGGACGATTTTTATGCATGCGGCAGCAGATGCGTGTCGCCACGGCCGCGGCCAGCCCGCCGACGCCGCCCTGAACAAACGTGTGTGTCGGTTGTTCGGGGATTTGCGTTAACGCTTCGTCCACCATAACGGTATAACCGTGCATAACGTCGCAGGGGACTTCCATATATCCGGGATAAGACGTGTCCGAAATGACAAACCAACCGTTTTTCGCCGCGTCATCGGCGCAGTCATGAACGGAATCGTCATAGTTGCCTTTACAGCGGACAACGGTCGCGCCGTATTTTTCGATTGCCGTTTTGCGGCCTTCGCTGACGCCGGCATGAATGTAAATAACGCATTTTGCGCCGAACATCTGCGCGCCCCAGGCCACGGAACGGCCGTGGTTGCCGTCGGTGGCGGAACAAACGGTGATGTCTTTGACGATATCTTTATATGTTCCGGCCAACAGGTCTTTTGTCGTCGCGTCCTTGCCGGTTGCTTCTTTGATTTTGTTCAAAAGCAGACGGCAGACGGCGTAAGCGCCGCCCAAAGCCTTGAAACTGTCCAGTCCGAAACGAGTGCTTTCGTCCTTGTAATAAACCGCTTTAACCCCCAGCTTGCGGGCGTACTTGTCCAGACTGACCAGCGGTGTTTCGGCGTATCCGGGCCAGGTTGTGATTTCGGCTTTTGCCGCCTGGAATCCCTTTTCGTTTAAAACAGTTTCCGCGGCGCCGCCGATTTTATTCGGTTCGGCTTTCGGGTTGATCAGCAGTTTTGCTTCGCCGGCATCAAACATTTCCATTCGTGTATTCCTTAAAAATTTTTAATCCATAAAGACAGATTTTGATCTGTCTTTTTACTGTTGTATTATCATATCAGTCTAATTTGTTAAGGCAACTGATTTTAGGAGGATTGAATGTCAAAAATTTCGCAGGCGGATATCGACGTTTTATTTAACGGCGCGCGGACTTTTTTTACGTGGACGGACGAAAAAGTTTCCGACGGCGTTTTAAAACAGGTTTATGATCTGGCGAAAATGGCGCCGACGGCCGCGAACTGTCAGCCGGCCAGAATCGTTTTTGTCGTTTCCGAAGAAGCCAAGAAAAAACTGGAACCGTGTCTGGATCCCGGCAATGTCAAAAAAACGATGACGGCGCCCGTTACGGCCATTATTGCCGGCGATACGGCATTTTATACTCATTTTGACAAGCTGTACCCGATTTCCGACGTACGCGCCTGGTATGAAGGAAAACCTGACCTGATCGAAGATACAATGCTGCGCAATACGGCTCTGCAGGGAGCTTATCTGATTATGGCCGCGCGGGCTTTGGGATTGGACTGCGGCCCGATGAGCGGATTTAATAATAAAATGGTTGACGACGTTTTTTTCAAAGGAACAACCTATAAATCAAACTTCTTATGCAACCTCGGTTACGGATCGCGGGAAAAGATGTATCCGCGTCTGCCGCGGTTTGATTTTGACGAAGCCTGTAAAATTATATGATCAGCGGCTTTCGTTTTTTTGTCTGCGGTTGATTATTTCCTGTTTGCGAACAGCGGTATGTTGCTGTACGTCAAACTTGACGTCGCTGCGTCGGTAATAGGTTTCCCATTGTTGTTCGGGAGAATAGCTTTTTCCTTCGGTTATCATATTTTCCCATTGTCGATCAGCAACGGGAACGGATAATTTCTGTTCTAAATCGGTTAATTCCCGTTCGTTCATTTTCGATAAATTATTCCGGATCATTCCTGGTATATCAATGATAACGCCGTTTGTTTTATTGGCGGGCGTGTTTTTTTTATCATCATTAAATCCCATCAGGAAATCCGTGCCGTTTTCGCGGCGTTCATACATCATCATATGGTGCGGTCTGCCGTTTTTACGCGTAGAAATAAACAATGTTCCCGGCTGTAACTGCTGTTTGTCGGATAATTCGGTGAATTGTCCGGCCGATACATGGTGTACATAAGGAGAGTCTTTTAAATGTTCTACCAGATTTTCCGGCCAAACGGCGGTTTTGGCTTCCGGCAGAAAGTCAAAAGGTTTGGATCCGAAATAATCTTTCATTTTATACAGGCTGAGAACAATGCCGGCTGCACAATAACCGTCCAAAGCTTGTTGTTTGCCGTCAACATTTACAGTTCCGTCAAAAGGTGTGTGGCGGTTGATCTGTTTTTCCAAAAGCTCTGTTTTGTTTTGAAATAAATTCTGCTGACCGTGCGGTCCGATATACCGCCAGCCGCCCTTTTCCGAACGAATTTTGAAAAAATCAGGCTGATTTTTTTGTTTTTCCGCCTGATACATTTGATTTAACGCCGAGGCATCATGTTTTTTTAAACACTGTTCCAACCGTGAAAATTGTTCGGTATTGTTTTTATAAAATTTGGTTAAAACATCTGCCTGAAAATCAGGGGAAATATTTTCGAATGACTTTAAAAAATTTTCTTGAACAACAGGGGAAGACCGATATTCTGCCAATGCCTGATTGTTCATTGTCGTCATTAATTCGAACCGGTTTTGAACATCGGAAAAATAATCATTCATCAACGCCTGAAAAATTGTATGCCGTCGTTGTTCCAAAGCGGCAGCCTGCGAGTCATACAATTTGGTCATCAATGATTTTTCTGTCAAAATATATTCTCCCCCGTCAATTAAAGTAAGATTATAATATAAAAAATTGCATTAGTATAGAGCATCAAGTTTATACAGAAAGCTTGAAAAACTTTGCGGCGTCGGTACACTATAAAAAAACAAATGCGGGGGAACATGTTTCAAAAAGTCTTTTTGCAAGTCAAAGAAAAAATTTCCCTGTCGATGCTGGTCTTAATCGCTGCGGGGCTGCTGAATTTCTATTATGTGCTGCGTTACAGCGTCAATATGCCGCACCGCGCGGAATGGGATTATTTGTTTGTTTTTCCGCCCGAAGGATCTGTTTTTCATGCCGGCCGCACGTCGCGTCCCGTTTTGGCAAACGCCGCGGCCGATGTTTTTTATCTGCTGAACGGGTGGAATATTCCTTTTCATCTGATTTTTAATTATTTTGTTTATGTGGCGGATATTGTTCTGCTGTACCGGCTGATCGTCAAAGCGGCCGGAGAATACCGTTTTCTGCCTTTGTTTTTTCTGCCCCTGTTTTCCGATTTAAACGCTTTGAATTTAACGCAAACGACGGCTTTGCAGTTTCATTTCAGTGTGTTGTTCGGTTTGATCGCCGCGGATATCGGATTTTGTCGGCCGCCGACTTATCATAATTCTTTGAAATTTATTTTCTTCACCGCTTTGTCTGTTTTATCAATGAATCTGGTCTTTATGTTGGGAATCCTGATCGGCTGGATTGTCATGGAAGCCCGGCGGAAAAATTTCGCAAGAATTCTCGGGGTCTTTTTTTTCATGATGGTTATTTTTCAAGTGTGCGGCGGCAGTTTGTCCGTTTTTGCGGGCAAACAAATCCTGCGGCCGGCCGTTATTTTATTTTCCGCCGTTCTGACGGGGCTGGATATGGTAACGCCGCTGCATATTATTTTGATTTTGCCGGTCGTTGCGGCTTTGGGATACGCCTTTTATCAGCGGCGTTTGTGGGAAGACTGCGGCGCTTTGCTGCTTTTTTCGATTATTCTGGCGGCGTTTTTGTCGGCGTTGAACGGCGAACAGAATGAAGATCCGTTTGTGTTTATTCATAGCGGAGCGGGAATTGTCCTGTTTGCCGTTCCCGTTGTTTTTACTTTGCTGCGCTTGGTAAAGCCGGTTTTTATTTATCTTTGCTGTCTGGGAATGATCGGATACAGCGCCGCTTTTTCCCCGGCCTATTTCAAGGCGGAAGCCGCGGCTCGCCGCCAGACTTTGGAATGTGCCCTGAAATATTATGACGGCGCCGGAGACGGTATTTGCCCGAATATTGATAAATATCGTTCCGCTTCTTTTCTTGATGTATCCGGACAGCTGGGATTAAGCTTTACCCGTCGGAAATAATTTACCGTATCGTTTTGGCGGCGGCGTTTCTTTCCCGTTGTTTTTTGGCCAGCCACTGATCCGATTTTTCCTGAGAATTATCGGCCCAGCGTTGATTAAACAAGGTTTGATGCTGGGCTGTATACTGCGGTTCGTTGATGAAAATATCGCAGACTTCTTCATTTTTATGAACGGCCGGTTCTGTCCAGTTAAAAGAACCGCTGGATACGGACACGCCGTCGTAAATCGCAACTTTTGTATGCATAATCCGTTTGTGCGTATGGACGCGCAAGGGGATTTTTGCAGCGATGATGTCCCATATCCGCGATGACTTTCCCGCCGCCTGAACTTTGTCTGTCAGAACGCGGACTTTTACCCCGCGCCGGTGGGCTGCGATCAAAGCGTCAACCAGTTGTTTGTTGTTGATCGAATAAACGGAAACATCTATATAATTTTTTGATTTTTCAATCAGTTCGACCAGTTTTTTTTCACAGTCTTCTTCGTGCAGGACAAGTCCTTCCGCATGCAGAGAAAAAGGAGAAAAAGCGATGAAAAGCAATAAAAAAAAGTGTTTCAGCATCAAGGATCCTTTAAAGAATTACTTACTTTATCAGGAAAGGACATAAAAAAAAAGTCCCATTTTTCAACAGGACTTTTTGCACGCAAAAGGTGTGTTTTATTTAAAGCTCTTTTCGCGGCAGAGCGTATAAATATTATCGCTGCTGCCGATAAAACGCCCGTCCACGAACATTTGCGGAAAATGTGTATAATTCGTGTATTGGCGAATTCCGTCAAACAGCGCCGGATCGGAAAGGACGTCAACGCTTTTATATTCTACGCCGGCTTCCCGCAGTTTTTTTGACGCTTCGGCCGAAAAGCCGCAGCGTGGGTGAGAAGGTGTTCCTTTCATAAACAAAACAACGTGATTGTTTTTCAGTTCGCGTTGAATACGCTGAAACGTTTCGTTTTTTGTCATTGATGTAATTCCTTTTGAAAGAGTAACAACAACATCATGCCGCCGACCGGCATTTTTCCGCCGAACCACAAGCGGACTCTTTCTTCGCCTTTTGAACATATTCAGTATACACCACTATCGGCTTTTGCGAAAGACTTAATCTTCCAATACGCGTTCAACCGGTGCCGGAACGGACGAAGCGGCAGCCGGAACGGATGTTTTGATTAAATTGCCGTCATTTTGACCGGCCGATGTGGCAGAAGAAGCCGGTTCACGGATTAAATCTTCATCGTCCAGTCGGTTTTCTGTCTGTGAAACTTCCGGTTTTTGTTCCTGTGCGGCAACCGGCTGTTTTTGTTGCTGCGTTTCCGTTTTGGCAGCCGGAGCCGGCATATGAACCAAATCCTGTTGCAGTATTCTTTGAGGAGGTTCTTTTTTCTTAAAACGGTTGGGATTGGGTTTGCGTTCTATGAAAATATAAGTTTCGATTTCTCCGTCATCATTTACCCGTTCCGTAATGGTTTCTTTAATAATATCCAGCTGATCGGCATTTGCCGGCGGAGGCGGCGCTTTTTTCTGAATTTCTTTGGCTTTAGCTTCCGCTTCGGT